>Ga0326726_10000237_pt1 | contig 53538 bp, 54 predicted proteins | sample MHFenrmetagenome_2_FD_207603 | JGI IMG/M metagenome (GOLD analysis project Ga0326726, IMG submission 207603) | Lab enriched peat soil microbial communities from Michigan Hollow, Ithaca, NY, United States - MHF15MN | ecosystem: Environmental > Terrestrial > Soil > Wetlands > Peat | place: USA... | reverse complement strand
TTCTGGGAATTTAACCTTCCCCGGACCAAATCCACCTAAAGGACATACCTATGGCAGGAACGGTGGTACGATGACGGAGATGTTTTAATCCGTGATGCTAAATCGCTCAAAGTAACATTCACCAGAGGTCAGTTTTTCCCCGGGCTTGAGGGCAAGAACGAAATTGTCGGCATGGTCAAGGCACACATACGCTGAACAGCATCCAAATCCCTGGTATCCTATGGCGTCCTTTGCACAGTACTCGCACTTTATTTTTTCCGCCATAATACTTTTCTCTGTTCTTCTTTTCATAGATACTTTTCCTGAAACTCAGATTTTTTAAAAAAAACCAAAAATTGGTATGTGGTGAAGAAAAAGAAAGACTGTTTTGAATATGCAGTCATATCACCTTAAGACACCCAACAGAAATACTGCTAATCCCCCAAAAAGAAATATAATTCCAAGAAATGTACCTATACCCCCAATAGCTTAAAGAAATAATATTCCAACAATCACAGTCAAAGAACCGGCGAGAATAAACCCTTTATTGACTATTTGTTATCAAATTACCACAATAAATGTTCATGACAATAAAGATGTTGACCGTTGGCTTCATATTTGCGTTCTGTTGGCGTTTTCCCGAGATTCGAGTGTATTGTTTCCATGTCGTAAAAATTAATTACCTACGTCAATTTTTTAATTATCCTCTCACTACCAGGGTCATAACTTTGTTGTGCGTGACCACAAATGAACTGACGCTTCCAAGAAGAAGACGATCGAGGTCACTTTTGCCATGAGAAGCAACAATGATGAGATCACATTTCTCCTGTTCAGCGAGAGAAAGAATCTCTATGCCTGGATCTCCATATTTCATATGAGTGATGATGGTAATTCCCTTTTCAGCACAGTATTTTTTTGCGCTTTCAAGAACCGCTTCTCCCTCTTTTTGTAAACTGCGTTCTATCTCATAGGTATTATCCACCCTGAAAGTTGGGTCTGTCGAGAGTGAATTTAATAGCGCAGTCGAAGTTATATATATTGCCTGGAGCTTTGCATTCCATATTTTCGCTTGATCAACAGCTTCCATAAGCGCTCGCTGGTTTACCTCCGATCCATCTAGTGCGACAAGAATGTTACCAAACACGTTAACCTCCTCCAAAGAAACATGGTTTTTTAATTGGATTAACAAATTATAAGCATTATTATCACATGATGGAAAATCCATGATAAATCCAGAAGTTTAAATACCGTTCGTATTCGCGTACTGTTGGCAGATAATGAGCTTCACCGGAATATCCCTTCATGGGACTTAACGGTCCTGCTCATTTGAGAGAACCAGAGAGAACCTCCACTCTGCCTGCACCGGTGTTCAAATAAAAGGTATTTTTTTAAAATACGGGAACCAAATGGGTAATTATGACATCACGAAGGAGTCGTCGCGAATTCTTATGTGGACTTGCCGGAATCGGGATCATGCTGGTACTGGTTGTACTGGTCTGCGGGTGTACCCAGCAGGCAGCACCCGTACCTGGTACTCAGACAACGGCTGCCACGCCGACGTCAGCGGGTATGCCGAACCCGGCCTCTGTTTCCTGTGTACAGGCAGGCGGTAGTGTGGATATTAAAAAAGATGGGTCCGGCAATGAGTATGGTATGTGCACTTTTAAGAACGGGACTTCCTGCGAAGAGTGGGCTCTCTTCCGGAATGAGGGGTGCCTGCCGGGTTTATCCGTGACACCAACGGCTGAGGGAAAGAAAATGTTCACCTTTACGGGAGCAGATAACGGAACCACCGGGAATATTACCCAGAATACGCGGTTCGCTGTTGTGCTTGCAGAAAATCCCACAACCGGTTTCATGTGGAATGCGACCCTCTCCCCGGGTCTTGAACTCCAGTCATCCGATTACCGTCAGAACGACTCCCCCGCTGGTATGGTCGGCGTAGGGGGGACCCGTACGTGGGTTATCATCGCAAAGGATCTCGGCGACCAGAAATTCTCAGCAATTTCCCGGCGCTCATGGGAGCCCGTAAGCGGTAACGAGACTGTTTACAGCGTCACCATCAGGGTCGTTAAACCCTGATGTCAAAATTACGGTAAAAACAGCTTGATTAAGATGAGAAAAAAGCGACTGTCCGGGTAGTAACACCAACGCGGACATGTAAGGAAAAGACCGGGAGTAAGGGGAAAAATAGTCCTTAATGATTCCCCGCCCGTCTTTCGAGCAACCGTTATCAATTGCAAAAGATTATCCCCTTTTTACTGAGGAATACCCGAACGTGAGCGAATTTATCGAAGTAGCCAGAATCACTGAATTTGGTGAAGGGCAGATGAAAAAAGTCATGGCAGGAAGTCGGGAGATCCTCCTGGCCAGAATAAAAGAGCGGTACTACGCAGTCGATGCCCGCTGCCCGCACCTTGGAGGAGACCTGTCGGAAGGCACCCTCCATGATACCATACTCACCTGCCCGATGCATCACTCACAGTTTGATCTGAGGGACGGGCACGTTATCCGGTGGACTGACCTTTCCGGTATCAGACTCACCATAGCTTCACGACAACAGCCGCCGCAATCCCTGAAACATTACCCGGTGCGTATCGAAGGAGACAGAATTCTCATCGCCCACGAGTGATTTTTACTCCCACTATTGAGAACATGCCTATGACGGTGAATATGGTACCATGATTACCCCTGGTGCTCAGGTGTTCCTTGCACCTTACACCGGATCCCGGGATAAGGGGCAGGTCATGCAGTGTCCGCCGCCACGCCCGCGGCTCAGCTCTGATCCCTCAAATTCCAGCACCTCAATACCTGCCTTTCGGAAATTCCGGTTGGTGAACGTATTCCGGTCTGTCGCGATTACGACACCAGGCCTGAGGGCTACTACATTATTTCCATCATCCCACTGTTCGCGGGCAGCTTCATAGGTATCGCCACCGGTGGGAATCACTTCCAGATGGTCGACATTCAGTGCATCAGCTACTGCTCCAAGAAAATTCTCTTCCTTTGTTACCGTGAACAGTGCCCGCTCGTCACCGGGCCGGATGCTGTATGCCTGCATGTTGTTTACCACATCCGGAAAAACCGTAACCTTATCCACATCCAGCATGGTAAAGACCGTGTCAAGATGCATGTGTGCCCGGTCACGGTTCATACGGGCAACAATGATCCGGTCAGCGGCGTGGCCGTTGAAAAGGGAATAAGCCAGCTGCTCGATCATCTGACTTTGCGTCCGCTCACTCATGCCAATAAGAACTGTCCTGTTTCCGATTGGCATCACATCGCCACCTTCAAGCGAGGCATGGGCATTATCTCTCATACGAAAACTCTTTTCATCTCCAGGCTGCGGGAACCAGAACCTGAAATCTGCATCCCGGAACATCGGGTGATGGTGGTATACTGTCCCGGCATTGTACGCCTCTGATCGCCGTGCAGGCCAGTACATCGGGTTGATGGATACCCCGTTATAGATCCAGCTCGAGGAATCCCGGGTAAAGAGCGAGTTGGGGAGCGGCGGGAGAATAAAGGCATCCGGCCCGGCAACAGCTGCGGTAAGCGAGAACCGTGCGAGACCTTCCATATATACGCATTCGAGTTCGCTGACCGTGAGCCCCCCGATAAGGTGCCTGGCAAGATCAGCAGCTCCCATGTCCATTAAGCAGATCCTCACCGCGTCAAGCGCAGAGATGCCAACGGACAGTTCGGTTAACACGCTTTCCAGTATCTGTCGGCGGATTTCATTTCCTGCGGATAGTGTCTCGGTCAGAAGTTCCTGCAGGTAACAGACGTTCACTCCTTCATTACGAATAAGGCGTACAAACGCGTTATGTTCCTGAAGCGCGCGGTCGACCCACAGGACATCATCAAACAGGAAGTCGTTGTGGTTGGCCGGTGTAAGCCGCCGGAGACTGAGGTCAGGCTGGTGCACCATAACCTTACGGAGCTTTCCCACTTCCGAATATACGCCGAATTCTGTCATTTTTCTCCCCCCCCTTACCGGGGACTGACTTTTGTTCCTGCATCCCCGGCAACGATTGCCCGAATGTCGGCAAGTGCCCCGATAGCGGCAAGCTTACCAGTTTCTTCTACGAATGTGCATGCAGCCTCCACTTTCGGACCCATTGAACCCGCAGGGAATGGGATACATTTCAGTTCTTCCGGAGTTGTATTTCTGATGAGACGCGCTGATGGTGTCCCCCAGTCGAGATACACCCCGTTCACATCCGTTGCCATCACGAAGAGATCTGCATCGATCTCCTGTGCAAGCAGGCCGCTTGCAAAATCCTTGTCTATTACCGCTTCCACTCCGGTCAGGAGCCGCTCATTATCCGGCTGGTATATTACCGGAATACCTCCTCCCCCGGTACAGATTACAATTGCTCCCTGCTCCAGGAGCCAGCGGATTGGTCGGATCTCGAAGATCCGTTTCGGCCGGGGTGAGGGTACAACTCGCCGCCATAGGTCGCTATCCTGCCGGAAATGCCAGCCTTTTTCAACAGCGACCCGGTCAGCATCGGTTTTTGAATACTGGGGGCCGACAAATTTGGTGGGATTGGCAAAGGCCGGATCATAAGGATCAACCTCGATCATGGTAAGGATAGTGGCAAACGGGATATCCCCGGGGAGCAGATTCCGGAGTTCCTGTTCGATCATATACCCGATCATGCCCTCGGTCTGGGCATCGAGAACATCAAGGGAGTAGGGTTCAACTTGGGAATAAGCCGCTGCCTGCAGAGCGAGCAGGCCGACCTGCGGTCCGTTCCCGTGAGAAAGGACAAGTTCATGCTCCTGAACAAGGGGTGAGAGTGCCCTGGCTGCGGACCTGATATTTACACGCTGTACATCAGCCGTCATCAGTTCACCCCGCTTCAGAAGGGCGTTTCCCCCAAGAGCAATTACAATTCTCATGTACTCTCCCGATTCTGGTGTGCCTGTGGACCAAGCATTCCAAAAATCCTCATACGCTGAACTTTCATGTCCTGCAGTCCTGCTAATGTCCCGGCAATACTACATCGTTCCCTTTTTGGAATATTTATAAGAACTGTTTTTTTAAAGGAAGATATGGTGGATGGTATGGCAAAAAAAAGACCACTCAATGGGTAACACGAAATCCGGCATTTTTATAGTCGAGGAATTGTGAAATCACCGACGGGATGTCTCGCGGAGGTGGAGAACAAAGTATTTCTTGATCAAGGAAAAACCGTTAGAAAACCAGTGTATAAGGAATGGTTGACATGGCAGATGCAGTCATCACTGAATATGCAGGGACACGGCAGGGCCCGGTTGCAAGATTCTACCACTATGACCGGGATGGAGTGAGGGTACTGGATACGAAAAAAAACCTGCAAAGGCTCTACCTCTTCGATCCGACTCTTGACATGATGACCGAACGCGACCCCTCCCACCGGGAAAAGATACTCAGGAGATTCGTCTTTGATCAAAACGGGATGCTTGAAGAGTCCTTTTCGTTTGGGCATTCTCCCCGGACATTCCGGTATGAAAACGGTGGCGGACAGATTGCTGTCCGGGAGGGCGGGCAATACGGCGCTGTCGGTAAGATATTTACCTTCGAGCCGGACGGTATCGCAGAAACCGCATGGGGGCGTCATGGGGAGATTGAGCGTGTTTATGTATTCGAATCCGGTGATGGTACTATAACTGAACGAAAAGGCGGGTGGTTCGGGACAGTGGACAGGACTCTCATATTTGAAGGTATCAATGCATCGGTTTTCCGTGAACCGGAAGCCTTCCTGCAGTTCCTGATATTTACTGAACTGCGTGAAGGAGAGGTGGAGCATGCGGATTCCGAGAGGATTGCTGACATCACTCGGGATGGATCCAAGGTGACCCAGAGCAGGTTTGCATTTACCGGAAAAAGGCATACCCCCTCTGATACAGCTTCAGACATAAAAGAAGATATCCGGATAGATACTATTCCGGAGGGGGATGTCACCCTGGAGGAGACTCCTGAAGATGCGCCAAACCGGAAAAAAAGCAGTGAAATATCCTATGCCGAACGCAAAACAGGGAAAAGATCCTGATTTTTTTTACCGAGCTTCGGCTAACACTCATATTTTAAATTGAGAAACAGTCTATTCCTGACCCGTCTCATCTCTGTTTTTCTTTTTATCTTCATCAGGTTAGTCTGCAATAATCAGAATTCAGCGTCAGGGATAGTCAATTCTATACCATGGTACCCCGTGATCCTAAAAGTAACCTCTGAAAATCCGGTTGAACGGTTATGACCGTACCTGCCCGCGGAGCCGTGCCCCGAGTAAGGGAAGGAAGTCCAGTTTCCGCGACATCACTCCCTCAAGCCTGACCGGCAGGTCTTCTCCGAAGATATCCTTTAGGAGATCAGGAGCTGCCGTGCCATAAAGATCGCTTGATTTTTCCAGCACATTGGTAAAAAGCACAAGCACCAAATCAGATCCGGACGTGGCTCTCATCCGTACAAGCTCTGCCCGGATTGCATCCTCCCGATCATGGTTCCAGGCAAATGACGGTACCAGCACCTGAGAAATCACTACTTTTTTTTCGGAAAGGATGTACTCTTTCGTGTCACGGGCGAGTATTATTTCCAGCGGAATTCCTGAAAGGTCCATTCCCTGTCTGAGGAGAGCGGTTCCTAACTGGTCTGGATCTTCATGGGCAATGGGGGCAAGGAACTTTACTGCTTTTATGTCGTGATGTGTTGTTGTCGACATTCGAAGGGAAAGGGTATCAGACAGGATGCCGGAGAGGAGTGCGCCGGCAATCCCCCGTGATGGTGTCAGTCCGGATTCCATGAACTTCATGGCTATGATGGTCGATGTCGCGCCGACCGGGTCATTTAAGAACCGTATCGGTTTTAACGTTGTTATGGCTCCAAGCCGGTGGTGATCGATAATCTCAACAATATCAGCTTCTTCGATCCCATCCACTGCCTGGGAAGCTTCGTTGTGGTCAAGGAGGATCACCGATCTCCTGACATCGTCAAGAAGGGTTGTCCGTGTCAGGATCCCGGCAAGTGTCCCGTCAGGTGAGACAACGCAGGCAGCCCGGAATTTTGAAGCAGCGACAACCTGCCGGGCGTGAGTGATCGTATCGGAAAACGTAAAAACTGGCATCTCTGTCTCCATTACCTCACCGGCAGGAAGGGAGAGGTTGATCATTTTGCCAACCCCGAAAGCATCCAGTTCGGTAGAAAGGATACAAACGCCACGTTCTGCAGCAGCTGAGGCAACACGTTCCCCGACCGGAGCTCCCTGTGCAATAATCAGGCAGGCAATTCCCGCGGAGATGAGCGCGAGCTGTGCTGGTTCGTTATCCCCGACAACGACAATGTCTTTTTCCGTCATCTTGCAAAGCGTCACGTGGAGGGCATCGATTGCGATATACACCCGCCCTTCAAGAATCTGGCGGGCAGAAACAACGATGGTCGCACTCAGGATCCGGGCAAGAGATGCAACCGGGAGCGGGGTTACCCTCAGTTCAGCAAGATGAATCTTCCGGATATACGAGCCGGCCAGTGCATGTTCTCCTACCATCCCGACAGGTTTTCCTGTGGTATCCGTTATGACAACGTTCCGGATCCGTTCCTTTGCCATCAGGCTCGCCACGTCAACGGCAGGGACATCCTTCGGAAGCGAAAAGACCGGCTTGTAGGTGATGTCCGAGAGCCTGGGTTTTACTGAATCTATCAGTACCGGTTCAGGGATGCTGAACCGTTCAAGCATGAACCGGGATTCCGGATTCAGCTCGCCACATCGGGCCGGAATGTACCTGCCCGGTTCGGACCGGTTTTTAAAATCCGCGTACCCTGTGACACTCGCTATGCTGTCAGTATCTGGCTGCCGGTGACCAAAAAGATAAATGTGATTCATGGGGTACCTCACAGCGTTTTTCTTAAATCTTTATAGTAAATGACCATTGAACCACATAAGGTATAGCACGAAAAGGATCTTTTTCCCTCTCCCTTCGTGTTGTTTCAATTTTTAAGAATCCGGAATAAAAATCCGGGATTCACCGGTACTGAGTTGAGAGTGAAAAAAATTAGTGTGCTAAGGAAGCCTTCTTTTCCCCTGATTTTTACTCTACACTGATTCCTTTCTCAGCCAGGGTTGGATAGTATAGTCATCGTTTTAAAAAAATAATGACTAACAAGAAGTACTTCCAAATAGAGTAACCGGATCTACTCATGTCTTCAGATCAGATCTGTACCCAATGCGGCCGCTGCTGTGAGAAGTGGGGATGGGGCCAGAAGGGCGTTATTGAAGATATCATACCATGGATGCAGGCAGACCGTCAGGACATCCTGCAGCACGTTTCCATAACACTCACCGACAAAAGACATTGCAATGGCAGGGATATTTCCCAAAGGGATCTGCCCGATATTATCCGTATTGACTACTGGGTTGATCCGGACGGCAGGGTATTAACCCACTGCCCGTTCTTCCAAAGGGCGGATGACGGAAGAGTCTGTTGTACCATTCATGATACAAAGCCGAAAGTCTGTATCGGGTTTACGCCATGGAACGAGGGGATTCGTGACTATGCACTGAACTGTCCGGCCTGCCGGAATACCGCGCCGTAAAAAAGATGACAGATATCTCTGGAGAATTCCTTTTGTAATGAGATGAAATACAAAGCATTGGTACGGGATGAAGGAGCCGGACAGTGCCTGTCTCATCATCCGCACTGCGCTTAGAAACGATGATGAGGTATTACCTGTTCAGGAGTTATCGTATCCGGGGGGCCACAGCGGCGGGGGTGAAACCCCCGTGAGCGTTTAGCTTGTTATTAAGCATTTCTAAAGAGCCATCGCTGGCATGACTTTGCGATCGATAGCGCCCGTAAAAATCCCGGGGGATCTTTGTTCGAAAAAAAATTACCGGTTGATGTGCACCACTTTTGCCGGGGGGAAGCCGTTAAAGAAGGTGGATGAGGCATGGGAATAGGCACCGATATTTTCTGAATAGACCAAATCCCCGATTTCAAGATCCGGAAGATCTGCAGAGAGTGTAACCGTATCGAAGGCATCGCAGGTAGGTCCGAACACAGCTGAGATCTGGGTTTCACCATCGTGAAAAGCCATGACCGGATAAGTAACATGGTCAAAAACCTGTCCCGAATACGTGTGATAGACCCCGTCGTTAATATAGTAACAGGGTTTCCCGTCGCGGAACGCTTTCCCGACCACTTTGGCAACAAGCATACAGGCATTTGCCACCAGGAACCTCCCCGGTTCTGCGAGAATCTCCATATCCGGGGGGAACAATCGCTTGATTTCGGCATCCAGTTTTTTTGCAAGAGTTCGTACGGATTTTACTTCCGGGTGATACTTTACCGGAAAACCGCCACCGATATCGAGAATTCTGATCTTCCGGCCTGTCCGTGTCTCTGTCTCTTTGATTATATCTGCAGACAACTGCAAAGCCTGGACATAATTCTCAAAATTGGTGCACTGGCTGCCCACATGGAAGCTTATTCCTTCTACGACAAGCCCCATGGCAAAAGCACTAGCAATCAGATCAACCGCTTCACCCGGGTGAGCCCCGAACTTTGAAGAGAGTTCTACCATAGAGCCGGTGTTGGGGACCCGTATCCGCAGGACCAGGCCGGCATGGGGTGCGTGCTGTTTGAGTTTTTTAAGTTCTTCGCTGTTATCAAACGTGACAAGAGGGTTGTATTGATCGAGGGCCTCAAGGGTTTCTATCGGTTTGATGGTATTTGCATAGATGATCTTATCCCAAATCCAGGCCTGTCGCTCTTTTTTCGGCATTTTTTTGATATTTTCATAAACAATCATGAATTCAGGCATGGAAGCAACATCAAAACTGGATCCCATGTCGTAGAGCGTCCTGACGATCTCGGGATTTGAATTTGCCTTTACCGCGTAATATACCTGAATTTTTGGCAGGACTTTTTTAAATTCCCGGTAATTCGATCGGATTTTCTCATGGTCGATCACAAAGATGGGGGTGCCCTGCTCGCGTGCCAGTTTTTGCAGCAGTTCCTTCCTCGCTTTCCCGATATGAGGAACCCCGTCATCATGCTCCTTTATACACGTTTCCTTTTTCACTGTCTTTTCCACCTTTGGTTAGTACAAGAGTGATTCATCGAACAAATAAGAAGTTTTTGAATTGCCAGACATCGTCATAATCATAATCATTCTCCGGGTTCTCTTTGATGTATATTTTCCTGTTTTTCAGGGGTGTCCAGTCGGAAGGACCGGAATAGAATTCACCCAGGTATGGCCTTGCAATATCCAGGACGCACTCATGGGGCAGATCATCCGGAAGACAGAACCCCTTCTTCGGGTTTTCTATCATCCACATAACGGCAGTAACTACACCCAGTCCGACCTGGACGGTGGTTGCATTCTGGCCGGGAGCGAGGGACTTTGCTTCCTCAATCGAAAGGATACTGCCGGTCCACCATGAATTATAGGGATGACCCATAAGGAGGGCTCCTAAAATGTCTGAGCCGGAAATAATCTCCCTGTCGTTCAGGATCCGTAATTTTGGCTGCAACTCATAATTTCTTCCCCGCAGCTCGTGGAGTGAAGCAATCGTCGCATCACAGGGAAGATATGCGTAATGAACCGTCGGGCGGTAGATTGCCTTTCCATCCTTCCACACGGTCCAGCGATCAGATATTCCAAATGCTTCACCGTGACGGATGACCATTCCCACAATCTCATGGTGGGGAAGCCAGGACCGGACCCATGTATTGATCCCCATCCTGGCGAGCAGGATCTCGTTCTTCGGCCCGACGGGAGGTACATACGCCTGATCGGGCAACTCTTTTTCATGAGTCCCCCACCCTATCTCTGCCGGAGCGGTTCCTTCTTCCCTGAGTCCTTCGATACACCATGTTCCCACAAACTCATCGACCTTTTTGGGTGACCGGGAGATCTGGGTGTCCCTTTCCGAACAGTGAATGACTTTTATCCCGGTCTCCATGGCAAGCGCAGCAAAATTTTTCTCACGGATCTGGTTTTCCATCAGAGCTGGTTCCGGTGCGATCCCATCTGCAATCATCCGGCGCGCGATATCAACGAGTCCCTGCCGTGCAAAATGCGAGATCAGGCCGGGATTTGCGCCATGGTCAACGACAGAAGTGGCACCATCATGCCAGTCTTTTGTCAGTTCATGGAGTTTCATCTGCCGGTAATACAGTGTTTTTTCATAGGGGCTTGCGGTAAACTTTTCCGCGTCAGGATCCCAGGCTTCCACGGATGTATTCACGTACAGGACAGTATGATCATGGCACCACTGTACCAGCTCGCAGCAGTCGATGTTCCAGGCAAGATCAATCAGAAGACCTCCCGTCGAAAGATAATCAGACAGTATCTGGTCAAGGTTATCAGGTTTGACTTTTCTCTTGAAAAACCGGAGTCCCCCCGTAGTCCACGCTTTCAGATCCTGCGCTTTATCTTTAAAATCAATAATTGTGATATTTTCAAGGGGTATCGTTACGTGCCGGAGCAGGATTGGAAGCGTACATTTGGCTACCGCACCATATCCTATGATTAATACCTTATTGTTAAATTCCACTCCAACCTCCGAAGGTACCTGAACTGTTTTATGAAAAATTCTGGGTGTTATTTTGTTACTAATACATTAATACGTCAAGAGAAAAATTTGTCGCAGGCCGGAAAATACGGTGAATCATTTCTTGATATACCCGATTATTAAAAAGAAGAGATTCTGTGCATCCGGCGGTACCCTTCAGGAGACGAAACAGTTTCTTTCCAACCTCGTTATCTTTTTTGGAATTATTGTCCATTTCGTGTGATAATTTTCATAAAAAATATCTTAAATTGCCCGAAATTAAATATTGATAAAACATGCGATATCTGGTTCTCGTTCTGGGATTTTCCTTGATGGTTCTGGTTCTTTTCACCACGTGCACTACCACTCCCTCTCAAGGATCAGGTGTCCAACTGACCCATCAACCTGATCCATCCCGTACCGGTTTGAAAATTGGCGATACCGCAATTTTTGAGTATAAAGGATTTAAAAAATCGGTACGAGTCACTGGTTTTAATGAAACGAGCGGCCTCATGTATACTGAAATACAAAACGTTGGCGTGAAAGCGATCGCCACAAAAAGCCGGACGTGGATTATGGATTGGAGTGCACTATGATTTGCCGGAACTACAGGATGAGGGGCTCTCTCCCATTGAACCGCGTCCTGGATTATTTAACATTTACCAGGTTCGGGGTATGCAGGATAGAACAAAAAAGGGGAAAATAACATTCTATTACGGTTTTGGAAATCAGGAAGCATCATGGACAATTAATTAAAAATAATTTTTTTAGACTCCTTGAGCATATCTTGTTCTTCTAGCTATCGAAGAAGTAAATTATTACTGGTATCATCGCTCTTTCTCAAAGGCGAGAAAGTTCACTCTTTAAATTGAGGATTTTGTCCTCTATATTCTTCTCACCTTTTGAGCGCCTCTTTGACCAGATCCATGCGGCGATAATTATCAGGATACCAACGATGCCGACAATGATTCCAAGAATGAATCTGTTACTGAAGATACCACTGAAAAACCCCAGGGTCGTAACCAATGCGCCGAGTAAAAGCAAGATCCACGGTCCGATCTGGGAGCCTGCTTTGCGATAATCCTCCCATCCCGTAATCTTGCTTTTGACGTGGTCAAATTGTTGTTCTATCTTTGCTTTTTCTTTTATCGTTTTTTTCCCCATGTTTTTTCCTATTGATTCGAACAAGGATATATTTTTCTCACAAATCTCCGCTTTAACCTATGAGATTACTTTGCACCCTTGTTTTCAATTTCAGCTGGCACTGGATTGCTGATTGTTCTCCGTGCTGAAGAGGCGTTTCAAATTGCTGATACCTGATTTCTGCGGGTACGATCCTGTGAATGTAACCCCGCGTCGGGTTAGAAAAAAAATAGCGGTTACTTATTTCATCGTCTTCCCAATACTAGTAAGGTGATTCGGTTGTCAAAAAGGGCAGTTGACATGACATTCCAGGCACTTTATACACTGACAGACATTCGGATAATCCTCCGTGAAACCGCTCCCCATCATGTGCTGGATGAAACCCGGAGGGCACAGGCCCAGCGTCTGCTGGAAAATCTCGAACGGCAGGTTGCTTCCTTAAAACAGGAGATGCTGAAATGAGGTGCGGGACCGGAATAGAGGCACGACAGGTCAATGAGCTTTATATAAATATTGATCCAATCCAGGCCGGTGGCAGGCTCACTGCCGATGCAATGAAAGCCGTCATAGCTTATGGAGACGGGTATTCTGTCTGCGATAACTGCCGCAAACCCAACCGTCTCGATTACATCAGTAAACCTCCGATTGCCGGGTTCCACCGGGATGTCGCGGATTGGCTGAATATGGATGCAGTTCGCGTAGTGCCTGGTGCCAGGCGCGGGTTTCAGGCCGTAGCTAACACTTACGTAAGGAAGGGAGATCCCGTGCTTCTCACATCGCTCTCTCACTATACCGAATTCCTTGCAATTGAAGGGTCCGGGGGTATCGTTCGTGAGATCCCCCAGGACACCGCTCATAAGATTACTGCTGATGCAACTGCAACAAAGATAGAAGAAGTCAAGCGTGAGTTTGGCAGGGAGCCCGTTCTTGCTTTCATTGACCACGTCGATTACCAGTATGGCAACATGCATGATGTAAAAGCGATCGCAAAAGTAGCCCACCACTATGATATCCCCGTCCTGTACAATGGGGCATACACGGTCGGCATCCTGCCGGTCGATGGCAAAGACCTCGGTGCAGATTTTGTTGTCGGCTCCGGGCATAAGAGTATGGCAGCCCCGGCTCCGTCCGGTGTTCTTGCCGCGACAAAGGAACGAGCTGCTGAAGTTTTCCGCACGACGGCAATTGAAGGTGATGTGACAAAACGCAGATTCGGGATTAAAGAGCCGGAGATGATGGGCTGCACGCTGATGGGAGCGACTCTTGTCGGCATGATGGCCTCGTTCCCTCTGGTGAAGGAACGGGTGAAACACTTTGACCGGGAACTGGAAAACAATCGTATGGTTTTAAAAGCCCTTCTATCTGTTTCCGGAACAAAGGTCCTTTCGGAATACCCAAGGAACCACACCCTTACACGGGTAGATACCATCGCATCGTTTGATACCGTGGCAGAATCCCACAAAAAGAGGGGATTTTATTTTTCGGGTGCCCTTGAAGAAAAAGGTATAGTTGGCGTAATTCCCGGAGCAACGAAAGTCTGGAAATTTAACACCTACGGGGCAACAACACAACAGGCTTCGTTCCTTGCCGATGCTTTTATCACCATCGCAAGGGAGAATGGTCTTCCCCTTACTCCATAATTTTTTTAGTAAAAAATATTCCCCAAAATACCATTCAGGTAGGGTTTATTACCTGTCATGCCCTACGATTCGTTTGTTAATCAAAGAAATTCTGATTCTTTTAAAGAGCGTGAGGGGGACGGATGTTCGAAAAATATGATTTGACAAAGACTATTGACGATGAGACCTTTGAAAAATCCCTGCCCCCGTTAAAAGAGCGTCTGAGTATCCTTCAGCGGACACTTCGCGATCTCAGGATCCCGATTATTGTTGTCATTGAGGGATGGAATGCTGCCGGCATCACCATGGCCACCCGGGAGATTATCCAGTCTCTTGATCCCCGTGGGTTTACCCTTCATGCAACTGAAAAACCCACTGATGAAGAACGGGTACGCCCCTTCATGTGGAGATTCTGGGTAAAAACTCCCTCAAATGGGCGAATTGCACTGTTCGCACGCAGCTGGTACAGCAGGGCACTCGCAGAAAAACTATCCAGTATCGGCTGGAAAAAATCGCTTAAAGATGAGATTTCTTCAATAACTATTTTTGAACGCCAGCTGACAGACAGCGGTGCAATTATCATCAAATTCTTTTTACATATTTCTAAGGACGAACAGAAACTCAGGCTTCTGGAGCGGGAGAGGAACCCGCTTACGGCATGGCTGGTTACTCCCAGTATCTGGGATTTCCATCACGATTATGATACCTATCTTCCGATTATTGATGAATTCATTGAAAAGACCGATACTGATTATGCCCCCTGGTATATTATTGAAGCCACAGACCGGAAGAATGCCATTTTCAGAGTGTACTCGGCATTAGTAAAAACGCTCGAAAAAAGAGTTGCTTTTGAGGCAGATGAGCGGTCAAAAAAAGGGAAGCAGAAAAACATTTCCAAGCCCCCGAAAAAATCAGTCCAGAGGAGATCATCTGCCAGTTTATCGTACTCGAAAGAAGACTGTCAGAATATGCTCAACAACCTGCAGATCGAGATGCTTGAGATCAATTACCTTCTTTTTAAACGAAAAATTCCGTTCATCATCGTCTACGAGGGATGGGATGCTGCCGGAAAAGGGGGAAACATCACCCGTCTCGCACGGTACATCAACCCGCTGGGATATGATGTCGTACCTGTTGCAGCACCGAATGACTACGAGAAAGAACACCACTATCTCTGGAGGTTTATCCGGCACTACCCGAAAGCGGGACATTTTGCCATCTATGACCGGAGCTGGTATGGGAGAGTACTTGTCGAACGTGTGGAAGGGTTCTGTTCGGAATATGAGTGGGAACGGGCCTACCAGGAAATAAACGAAATGGAGGAGGACTATGTCGGGAGCAGTGGCGGGGGAATTGTCAAGTTCTGGCTTGAGATAGATAAGGATGAACAACTCAAACGGTTCAGCCAGAGGGAGAAGGATCCTCTCAAGCAATATAAGATAACCGAAGAAGACTGGAGAAACCGTGAGAAATGGGATCTCTATGATGGTGCGGTGGACGAGATGCTGGCACGGACCAACACTCCCTATGCTCCGTGGATTGTCATTGAGTCAGACAATAAATGGTACGCCCGTGTCAAGGCACTCCAGGAAGTCATCCGCCACACTGAGAAACTGCTCTGAACACTTCTGGTCACCGGTGGATTCTTTCCCCTTTATGCCAGATGAATCCTGATTCTCATGGAATAAACACTATTATGTGTCAGTCCTTTGTAGTTTGCAGGGGACTAAAACCAAAAAAGTCCTTGTGTTTATCAGGCTAATCACACAGGGGAATGATTCGTACAGGAATGAATCACAACAGTGATTAGCTGAATAACATATTCTATTTCATGCGAGATCGAGCTGATCAGTTTATCAATGAAGGTAATGTGTTTGCCGGACTCGATCAGTATACCGAAGCGATCGTCTCGTATGACAAGGCAATTACCCATAATGCGGATGATGCTGTGGCATGGAACAATCGCGGTGTCGTACTGGATAATCTCGGTAGATCTTCCGATGCAGTTGCCTCGTATGATCAGGCCATTACGATCAATTCGGATTACGCTGAGGCATGGAATAACCGTGGAGTTGCTCTGGATACTCTTGGAAGGTATTCCGAAGCGGTTGTGTCTTATAACAAGGCCATAATCATCAACCCGGATTACCCTGAGGTTTGGATCAACCGGGGAACCACGCTCGTTCATCTCGGTCGATATTCCGAAGCGGTTGCCTCGTATGAAAAAGCGATTACCCGTAACCCGGATAATGCGGTGGCATGGAACAACCACGGAGTAGTATTCGAGTATCTCGCCCGGTATGCTGAAGCAGTAAGCTCGTACGACAAGGCAATAACCCTCAATCCTGATTACCCGACTGCGTGGTACAACCGCAGAAACGCTCTCCGTCAACTCGGCAGGTATTCTGAGGAGGTCGACACCTGTGACACGATACTTGCCCTTAACCCGGATGATGCGGATGCATGGTTTCACCGGGGAAATATCCTGGATAATCTCGGGAGGTATTCTGAAGCAGTCGACTCTTTTGATAAGGCTCTTGCTCTTTCCCCGTTTGATATCATGGCATGGAACAACCGCGGAGTAGCCCTGGATAATCTGGGCCGGTATTCTGCAGCTGTAGGCTCGTATCAGGAGGCAATTCTCATCGACCCGGATTACGCTGAGGCATGGAACAACCGCGGAGTAGCATTGGATAACCTCGGCCGGTATTTTGAAGCGGTTGACTCTTATGACAAAGCTCTTGCTCTTAACCCGGATTACGCTGAGGCATGGAACAACCGCGGAGTAGCATTGGATAACCTCGCCCGGTCCTCTGAATCTGTCACATCGTATGATTGGGCGGTAACTCTCAATCCGGATTACGCTGATGCGTGGAACAACCGCGGAGATGCACTGGATACTCTTGGCAGGTATCCTGAAGCAGTCGACTCTTATGACAAAGCCCTTGTCCTTAATCCGGAAGCCGCTGACACGTGGAATAAACGAGGCATGACGCTGAGTAAGCTTGGTCAGTATGCAAAAGCCGTTTCCTCGTATGATAACGCTATTGCCCATGCTTCAGATGGCGCCGATAGAGGGGAAAATCGGGGAGATTCACCCGGTCGATACTCCGAAGCATTCGGCTCGTACGACAGGTCAATTTCCCTCAATCAGGATTGTGATCAGGCATGGAACAACCGCGGAGTAGCCCTGGATAATCTGGGCCGGTATCCTGAAGCTATCATCTCGTATGACATGGCGGTAACACTCAACCCTGATTATGCTGATGCGTGGAACAACCGCGGAGTTTCCCTCGATATTCTTGGTCGATATTCCGAAGCGCTTGACTCTTTTAATAAAGCGCTTGATCTTAATCCGGATGACGCAGATGTCTGGAATAACCGGGGAGTTGCACTCGATAACCTTGGCCGGTATCCTGAAGCCCTTTCCTCGTATTATAAGGCAATTACCATCAGCCTGGATGATGCCCGAGTGTGGATTAACCGCGGCAACACGCTGGATAAACTTGGACGGTACCTGGACGCAGTTGCCTCGTATGATAAGGCGATTGGCATCAACCCGGTTTCTGCCGATGCATGGAATAAGCGTGGAGTCTCCCTCCATCATCTTGGATGGTATTCCGAAGCAATTACCGCTCATGATAAGGCTATCATTATCAACCCTGTGTCTGCTGATGCATGGAAAAATCGTGGATATGCGTCAGGGAACCTCGGCAGGCATGCCGATGCTCTTGACTCGTTTGACGAGGCGATTGCTATCGATCCGGATGATGCCAACGCGTGGTACGCCCGTGGATTCGTGCTCTATTCGATGGGACAGTATAGTGATGGGATTGACTCGTTTGACAAGGCGATTACCCTCAACCCACATGATGCCAACGCATGGCACGCCCGAGGATTCGGACTATTCAAGATGGGAGAGTTTGCCGATGCTATCGCTTCGTATGACAAGGCAATAGCCATCAACCCGGATTTCACCGAAGCACGGGAGAACCGGGAAATCGCCCTCCAACGAAAAGAATAATGTCCTGGGTAAACGGGGAATATTTTTTATAGTATTCATTGATCACTATCCTTTTAACAGCAAAATCTCGAAAATATGAAAAGAAAAGTTTTCCCCCTGATTATGAGTGCAAAAGGATAATGCGCATGCCGGGAGGAGTGATGGACGAAGAACCGATAAAACGAAGAAACAATGAGTGGTTTTTGCCACATGAATAGTATTATGTGAGGAGAAGAGAACATGGAGAAAGATATGCTATCACAAGAAAAACGATTTGAAAACGTGAAAAGCATCATTGCGGAATCGGAAAAACCGAGGAAACATGCAAAAGAGAAAAATGTGGAGTCTGCAATTGTGCAATTAAAAAAGGAACTCTCCCGTCTTTAAAAAGAGCCCAGATAGAGTCCCGATAACGGGATTTCATATATCCCTCCATTAAAATCCAGCATGAACCGAATATAATTCTGCATGGTGGCCTGTCCCGGCTCTATTCTATAACGAGAAAATCATCGATCTCGCGGCAGTGGAGTGATTTGTGGAGGATACAAAGAATGATCGATCTTTTCCTGCAGCTGATCTGACTGGTGTTCCCTCTCTTTTGAGAGAGAGTATTTCCCGATATCGTGAAAGTAACCAATAAAAGATCCAGGTACTACCGTTCTTTCACGGAAACAAAAATTTTATTTTTATGTTTCTTTGATGATCTCGCAATTTAATGCAGTCACAAACCGCAGGTCGGCAAGTGTTTTTCTGACGATCTCGTCAATGTCCATCTTCTGCTCGCTCTCTTTTATGGTCTCAAGCACTGCAGCAGTTGCCGGCATTCTCGGTACCGCCCGGCACGCAAGATCTCCCGGATGAGTATCAAAAGTCCCGATCATGCGGGCGAGAGTGATGGTCTCTTCCTTATCGTATGTTATAAGGGGGCGTAACACTGGTACTGTTACTGCTTCTGAAATGACCGACAGGTTGGCAAGTGTCTGGGAAGCCACCTGGCCGAGATTCTCACCGGTCACAATTGCGAGTGCCCCTTCTTTTTCCATCAGATGACCCGCCACCTGTTGCATAAAGCGCTTGCAGATCACACAACGATATCGCGGCTGGATGCGAAGCTGGTCCATGCGATCATATAACAATTCGCTGTTTGCGATCACCAGAGGCAGAGGATTTCCGTAACACCAGCGCGAGAGCCTGCGATGATTTTCGATTGCTGCCCCGCTGACATCCTTTCCCGCCCACCTGCCGCCATCAAGGTGCAGGTGGGTGATCTCGCACCCGCGTTTCATCATTAGCCATGAAGCAACCGGCGAATCAATACCGGATGAAAGTAATGCAAGCACCCTGCCCTGCGTGCCCCAGGGCAATCCTCCGGGCGCTGCAATCCGCGAATCATACACAAGCCCGCCGAAGTCCCGGATTTCGACAAAGAGCTCGTAATCCGGGTTATTCAGATTGACCTTAAGACCCGGGATGTGATCATAGATGGCAGAGCCAATGACGGTCCCCAGTTCCTGGCTGTTCAGGCCGGTCTTCTGCTGCCGTTTCGCCCGGACCGCAAAACTCATTCCGCAATGCAGATTTTCTGATGCTAAAGAGACCGCTTCCGTGCAGATGTCTTCGAGCCGGGTGCTTGTCCGGGTACATATACTGACATCAACAAGGCCGAAAATCCGTGATACCACATCAGCGATCTTTTCCGGGTGATTGCCGTAGATAAGGATGCGCCCGCGAGGTGTTTCGTAGTGGTAGGCAAGAGCGGAAGCAGAGAGTGCTTTTCCAATGTTTCTGAGCAGCATTCCGATAAAATGGTGCTTTACCGCCTCGCTTTTTAAGAATAACTCCCCGTATCTCACCATCACGAGTTTTTCCGGATTACTCACGTTCCTCACCCCCTGTTGCCAGTAATATAGAAGGTCTGGGGAGATAACTATTCGGGGTGTGATATCTGCCGCGTGAATCGTGCAACAATGTCAGGATATCCCAAAAAAAACGATCCTCAATAAGGACAGACAACGAAATCCTTTAATTTTGCAAACGAATAGTGTACTGAAATGGCAAAAAAGGCAAGCAAAAAAATTGAAGCTGAACCGCTCAGGTTGTTTTATATTTTTTACAATCAGGAACGCTGGGACAACTGGCTCAAAACTCTCAAAGAATCGAGCTTTGAAGCAGATCCCAAGAGCGATGAGCTGCCCGAAGGATTTCGTGTGCTTGACAGTTTCTCAGTCGATATCACCGTATCTGTATTAAAGATCATCAAACTTTACCAGAACAAGCGGTATACTTTTGAAGAAGCGGTTGACAAACTCTCGCAGGTTGAAATGATTGTAATGTCAGCTGCCCCTGAGGGAGATCTCGGAGAGATCGTTGAGATCCTGCAGCTCCCCAAACTAGCGCTCTTTGCTTCCTGCAGGTTATATCTAGCCGGTGGATTCGACAAAGATATCAAAACACTTGTAAAGAAGGGCAGGGATGCCATTGAGAAGGATATGGAGCAGGCACTTGAAGCAGCAGCAAATATCGGCGCCAGTGTCATTGACGGAGCATCCTGCTGCGGCAAATATGTGAAAGACGATATTGAACAGACAACCCTTTTTGACGAGTGGCTCATCGAATGCGAACGGATGGGTGAAGCAATGGCCTCCCTGAAAAACTTTGATGAGGGTGTAGGAGACGAGGATTGATCGCTGATCGGGCACGGTTCCGTCATGCAAAAAAATTAGAACGCCTTGCAGGTTTTCGCCTCCCCGAACTTGCGTTCTCAGGAACAATGCTCGAAACTCTCTCGTCGCGCATTGATTATGATTCGCTCGATTTTGCCGTGAGGGAACAGATCCTCGCTTTTTTCAATGATTTCCTCCGCTGTGACTGCAAAGATTCGCCCTTATGCGGGTGCCCGGAGAAAAAATTTGCAAAAAAAGTGATCGAACTGCGCGAAAACGGTCTCGATCACCGTCAGATAGCAGCATTCATGCTGGATGAGTATGGGATCGAAATGTTTCCCACCGATATCCTTTCGTTTCTGGAAGAATCGGTCCATGTACTCGAGGCCATTTCTGACGTTGCCCGTTTGCAGGGACGCTGTGAGCTCGCAAAAAAGACTGATGAGCACATCCACCTGATTGAGCGGTAATTTTTTTTAGATTTCCGATAATTTCGTGCCTCCATTTTCACGTTTTTTTACCCGTCCGATAGATTCGAAAGATCTCTGGTATAATAATCACCATGATCATTTTCCTGGATAATGAGGGGATACCCCGAATGATAAGAACAAGACCGCCGGATTTTTTACCACCACTTTTGCAGGGTACTGTCATTCCAGGATATGAAACAAAAAACAGACAGGCGTCTTTCTGGCCTGTTCATGCCATCGTATGTCTCACTTGTATACTCATGAGTCAGTGCTATATACCAGTACTGGTTTTCCGGTTTTATCATAGAGGTTCAGTTCTGATGCACTCACTCTGAGCTCTGTTACTTTTGAAAGATCAGTGAGATATGCTGACTCCTGATGCATGACGAGAGGATTTTCGCAGTACTTCTCAGTCATAATTGGCTGGGAGATTGTTATCGCTAAATTCCCGGTTGTATAGTTGGCACTATACAGGTTACAGCCCGCAGAACCGTATACCCTCCCTTCTGTATCGAATCTTGCAGTAACTGGTGTTCCGTTGATCGTCGGGACGATAACATTGCCTGCATCGGTGTAAGATTCCAGCGTCCAGGTATGTTGTGTCAGAAGTACTTCGGCAGATGCCCGGATTCCCGGAATATTTATGAACACGATTAAAAACACCAGTATACCGATCAGGGCAAGTGCACCCCAGAATGCAGAACCCATCTTCTCCGGGGGAGTTGGCGGGGTATTGTCGTGCTCCGGAATCCCGGGATCCGCTGGAGACCCCTCAGGATCATCAGTCATAACCTGTACTCGGGCAGGCAGTGCAATAACCATTTCTGAAGTCCCGGACATAAAACAGGAATAAAAACAAGCGAGGCATTTTGCCGGGAGGCATTGAAGAATTCCCTTTATTCAGGAATGAAACCAAAAACACCGGTAATATGAAGGAGGGGACTTATGCCTGTCCCCCGTAGCGCCTCTTCGCTTATGGGATAGGTGTACTCCTTGTCCGGGAGGTATTTACCCGAAGAGGGTGAAACCCTGTTGATAGTTCTTGTTTATTTTGCCCATTTCTCCAGAGCCTCAAGAATCATTTCAGATGACCTGATCCCTGCCCGGGCGAATCCCGTATTATGGGTACGTAGAACTATGCCTCTCCATGGTCCGTATGAATTGAAGTTTTAAAGTACGGACACCAAGAGTATCCATGGATTTTGCACCCGTTAAAAAATGGGCAATTTTTTTTATCGGCATCCTCACGGCCATTGTGATCGCAGATGCACTCTCAAACATGCTGGTGTCGGCAACCGGGATGGTCGGCTGGATGAAGTTTCTGGTGAGTTTTGTCCTGTATGCAGTTTTTTTCTTTGCGATTCTCTATGCTCTGGAAAAAATTTTCCATATTGAATTTTTTGGTTTTTGGCGGGAATGAAAAAAGGGAATTTCTGATCTCTTATAAAGAAGGTGATGAGCTGTTTTCACCTGCTCATCATCATTCTCTGACGGGTGTTTTACGTATTGAATGGATTTTTATTATTCCAGTGCATGACTTGCAGGCATAGTATTGATCTGTCCAGCAGGTATTACAGGCCCACCGTCCGCACAAGACACACTGACGGAGCTCTGAAATAGTATAGGGCGAGTTACACAGGTCGCACATATACTGGGCGAAACTATGTGGGTTTTTTACCGGGGGCTCACCCTGTTTGCGCATCACCGGGATCTCCCCTTTTAATTCCACGAAGAGATCACTGCCGGTCTTATTTTTTGGCGCTTCCTTTTTGAGCCAGTCCCTTCTCAATACCGTCAAGCCGGGTCTCCAGTTTTGTCAGTGAACTCTCCAGATCCATTTCGAATTTCTTTAAATCAGTAATACGTGCTTCATCCTGTTCAAGTTCCTTGGATCTCTGTTCCTTGAACCTCTGGAGCTTTGGCTGGTTTACCAGCTGCCATTCATCCACAAGGTTTTCGAACCTGCGGTCAAGGTACTCGTCAACCCGGCTCTCTACAGGACGGGTCACCGAAAGGTCTCCTTTAGCCCCACGGAAGTAATAGTAGATCAGGAAAAACGCGGCACCGATGAAGATGACAATTACTAAGAATTCAAGCCAGTCCATGGTCAGATCCTCTCTTTCAGTTTCCGTGCACGGATTTCAAGTTCGGTCAGTTTTTGCACACTCGCCTTTTTAGATCCTTTCAGGCGCGGGATCTCCTGTTCGATTGCATCGAGCCGTGCCGTGAAATCTGCTACATCGTCCTTCCGGGAAAGATCCCATTCCTCGACGACAGAATTCATCCGCCGGTCGACATAGGCATTCAGGTAATTTTTCATACCGATCATTTTGATCCCTCCAGCGAAGAAACAAGGACGTCAAGATCTCCGACACGCTTTTCGATCACCATCTTTTCTGCAAAAAGGGTACTGATTTCGTTGGTAATCTGTGAGAGCCGGTATTCAAGCTTGTGAAGATCACTGTCGGTTAAGAGATCCCATTCCTCTATGATAGACGCAAAGTTCTGATCGAAATACGCGTCAAGGGATTTATCGAACGTAGGGACTTTTGAGCCAATTGACGCAGAATAATTGGAGAACCTATCCCAGTAACCCGGGGCTGTTCCGGTCTCGTTAACAACGGCGTTCATTCTGTTTTCACCTTTTTCTCTTCTGTCTGAATCTTACCTATCATAGTGTCCAGTTTTCTGACTTTGACATAATTCTCGAGCCGGTCCAGTCGCTTCTCAACGAGCTTTTCCCGGGCAAAAATATTGGTCTCTAGAGTTATGTTTTCGTCTTCCACATCCCTGATCGCACCTGTCTGTTCCACGGAAAGCCGTGTGAAGGGATAGGCCTTGGTCGCTGCATCCATCTGGATGATTTTAAGCTTGTCCTGTTCCAGCTGGACATTATATTTTGAGGTTTTCATGAGGCGAATTTCTCGGACTATCAGATAGATAATAATAATGATAAATAATCCAAGAATTATCATGAATGATGTGTCATTAATAATCGGCTGTGATGCAATAATTGTTGTTTGTGATGTTGATACAGGAATAATACATATCACCTCTCTGATCTGGTAACCAAAATCATATTCACCGGATACCCCGGGAGGTTAAAGGTCATCTTTTCCCTTCACCTTTTTCTTCACGGCATCTGCTGTATCGCCTGCGGCTTTCCCTACTGCGGCGCCAGCTTTTTTTGCCCCGGTTGCAACATCGCTGCCAACTTTCTTTGCCCCTGCTGATACGTCACCGGAAGTTCTTGATAACTTTTCTTTTATCCCAAGGGACTTTTTGATTGAGACGTCTTCGCCTTCTTTGAGGCCGAGAGACTTTAAGTCCTCTTCACTGACACGGATCTCATCTTTTCCAACCATCGTGTCAGCGATCACCGTGACGGTAACTGTTTTTTTCGCAGCGTCATTCACCAGATCTACGTGGTCACCATTCACAATTTTGAGATCAGTCAGCCTTGACTCATGCAGCCGTACTCGTCCGTGGCTTGGAAAGGCACGCTTCTTGATTTTCAATGTTAAGTTTTCCATACCCTTAAGATGCTCTATATATTAAATAAATGTTTGTATACAAATCAAATATCGAAACAACGATGATACATCGAAAGATTGCGCGATATTCTCTGAAGTAAAAAAACATCTCTACCCGGGTTATCTGAAGGTTCAGGAAAAAGGGCTATAATGTTTAAAAAAAGCTGCAATCAGTGGTTTTAAGTTCCCATGGCTTTCTGTGAGCAAATTACAATAAAAGAGATCACACAATTCCGGCGATATCGCAAAGCCTCCAACAATATAGGGGATACTGTTCAGGAAATGTGTCTGCTGCCAGCTGCTGGTAATACCAGCAAAAATACATAATTGGATTCTGGTTTTTTTGGAATTGATCACTGGTGGTCAGCGTATTATGCGGAACATGGCGGGAACCGGGAAGGGAAATAATAGGATAAATTTTGTAGTTGTGGCACTAACAGGATATAAGGATACCGGTATACATTGATTGGGTGCCGGTGACACTATCATGGATACAAAATTATCATGCATTGTTTGGGGCATTATCGGCGTTATTTTTGGACTTTTGGCTCTGCTGTTTCCCGACCCGGAAATGATGCTTATAACTTTTTATGTGATGTTTCTGATTGTGACCGGACTGGTTATCGCTGTATTCCTTTTCCTTGCCATTACTTCAGGCAGCGATGAATCGCTGTTCTGGTTTGGTATTTCTGCCGGGTTGCTTATCGTAGCAGTTCTCTCCTTTTTAGCACAGCAATTCTTCGCAATCATTTTTCTGCTTATTATTGCAGGAATTGCATGTTATAACGGTTTTACCGATATCACACTCGCACTCACTCATCCAAGAACCAAATATATCCTTATCCCTGGTATGTTCATTTCCGGTATTCTTCTGCTTGCCGCCCTTCTCTGGTACTTCCCGGCTCTTTCAAACCATCTCGTCGTTATCATAATCGGCAACTTCGCCTTTGTTTTTGGCCTCTTCTCTATTATGATGGGCTATTTTCAGAAAGAAGAACCCCTCCCGGGTGCAGCATGAACGACGGTGCATATTACACATAATCATGAGCCGGAAAGGAAAAATCACCTTCCGTCCTGCATAATAAAAAAAATATGTCTGTTTCCATGTCGTACGATGTCATTGTAATCGGGGCCGGTCCAGCCGGCTGTACTGCAGCATCCGAATGCGCACGGCAGGGGCTTTCAACACTCTGCATTGAGGAGCATGGTACTATCGGTTACCCGGTCCAGTGTGCCGGACTCCTGTCAAATGCTGCCTTTGCGGAATGCCGGGTATCGGAACGTCCAGTGCTCACCCGAGTCTATGGTGCCCGTGTTATATCCGGTATGGGCAGTGAGATCCTTATCGATGCAAAGATACCAAAGGCCGTTGTTGCAGACCGTGGATCGCTTGACCGGGAGATGGCAGAGCGTGCAGCTAACTCGGGAGCAGAGTTCCTCTTAAAAACTGCGGCATATGGCATACGGGGAACAACACTCCAGACCCGGGGTGTGAATGGTCATGCAGAAATCCCATTCAGACTCCTTATTGCGGCAGATGGTCCCAGAAGCACGATTGCCCGTTTCTACAACATGCCCCGTGCTAAGACGTACCTTGCGGGTATCCAGGTGGATCTGCACCATGAGTGCGATCCCCGGTTAGTGGAAATTTATCCTGATGCATCACCAGACTTTTTCGGATGGATGATTCCGACAGGAAAGGGACGGGTGCGTATTGGACTGTGTGGGCAGTCGCAGGTTCCGGAACGGTTCGCAGCGTTTGTAAAAAAATATGGTAAGAGTGCAACACATCTTGTCACCGGAACCCTTCCCCTGGGTCTCATGCCCAAAACCTATGGGCACCGCACATTGTTTGTCGGTGATGCTGCCGGGTTTGCAAAACCCACTTCAGGAGGGGGGGTATATACCGGCATCCGTTCCGCCCGGCATGCAGCCTCAATCGCGGCAACCTGTTGTGAAACTGACATGTTTACAGATGCAACTCTTGCAGCATACGAACAACGGTGGAAGGCAGATATCGGGCGGGAACTGGATCTCGGGTTCCGTATTTTCCAGATGCGCCAGACCATATCCGCCCAGGAGATGGACGCGTTAATCCGGGCACTTAGTGATCCCGATATCGTTCGCACGATTGTTGACTATGGAGATATGGACAGGCCCGGTGTTCTGGTCAAAAAACTTCTTCGTAAACCCGCTATACTCAGGTGCGCAGCCCCACTTCTCCGATCAGGACTTCTGTCGGTGTTCAGATAGTAGTTACCAAAAAACATGTTCAGGCACTACATTTTAGAAATGGCATCTTTCCCTGTAACATTTTGCTGTTTTCCATTACCTTGGGTAAAAGGCCCGGAGAAAAACGATCCTGAAAATACTCTTCGCATAAGATGGTGTTATGAGAGGGAGGAACAGATATGATGAAAAATTAAAAAAAATTATGGCTTGGAACCAGATTTTGTTATCTTTTTTGATGGTTTGATAGGGCCTGGTGGATTTGTATGAGTAGGTAATTCATCACCATGGGGATGGGAATGGGGCGTATGCTTTGGTGGAAGAACGGGTTTTTTTATCGTTTTATGCGGGGGATGGGGAAGAGGATGATCCGAAGGATGATGTCGGGCATCTTCAAGATGACGGTCTCTGTTCTTGCTTGGTCCGGCTTTGAGGCGAGGGGTTGTACCGGATTTCTCCGGCTGTTGTGCACGTCTCGGTGACATAATCAGTAATCTCTTTGTGACATATAAAGGAACCGGTTATTACCGGATGGGCCTGATTTGAGATCAAGGGTGTATCCTGTCTTAACCGGGTTCTGGATTGATGATAGCACAATTCCTGTCCATCCACTCAATGCTTTTTTGTTGAAAATAAAGTCACATTTTATATGAAATAATCATACGGGCAGGAAAGCGATACACAGGAACCGGAGTTTTTCGTAATGTGATTTTTTATGATAAAATGACATAAATATCGGGGTAAAGCAAAACAGACTTGCACAGAATGGAAAAAGACTGTTAAGGAAAGGGTGTGGGAGTACCGCATTAACCCTGAACTTCAGTCGTTTTTTGGTCAATGATTTTCTGATTCGTTATGAACCGGTACGCACCATTCGGCACGGTGATCTCAAACCGTGCACCTCTCCCGGGTTCTCCGTTCTCATCAATGGTTATTCCGGTTATTGAGAGAATCTCTCGTATCAGGAATAATCCGAATCCGGTATTTTTTCCATATCCGCGTTTAAACAGATGTTTCTTTGTTTCCCTGTCAATGCCGCCGCCATTATCCTCGCATGCAATGGTCAGCGTATCTCCGTTGTCATGGAAAGAAAACTGAACTACACTGGTAGCATGTCCATGCCTCACTGCATTTTCCAGGAGGTTGTAAAAGACCTTGCCTAAAAGAGGATCTGCATAGATCTCGATATTGCTAAATGGTATCTGGATAGTAACTGAACTCAGGTCAAGCAACGTTGCTGCAGTTGCAATGGTATCATGCACATTCTGCCATTGAGGTGCCTGGACCCCGATATCCTGGTAGTGTTTCGTGAACGTAATCTGCTGATTGATCCGCTCTGTTGCAGTGGCTTCTTTTTTGATAAAACCAAGGAGTTTTTCATCAGAAGCAAATTCTTCGGATAATGCCAGGTATCCGGAAAGTACCGTTAGCTGGTTGAGGATATCATGCCGGGTGATGCTTGAGAGAAGGTTCATTTTCTGGCACGCGAGGGCAAGTGCATCTTCTGCCCGCTTTTGTTCGGTAATATCCTGTCCTACAGACTGGTATTCGACAATTGAGCCTTTTTTATCAAAAATTGCCCGGTCAGACCACCGCTGCCAGCGGATAGAACCGTCTGGCATTATGACCCGATGGGTATCGATAGCAGAAGGATTCTCCTTTTTGAGGGATGCAAAATGTTCCCTGACCTGGCGATGATCTTCTGCCGGGATCCGGGGGAAAAATTTCTTCCCAATGAGATCCTCACGTGATTTTTTAAAATACTCGCAGTATGCCTTGTTAACGAATATTTGCGTCCCATCAGGAAGGAAACGCGAGATCAATTCGGTTTGATCCTCAACGACGTTCCGATAGGTTCGTTCGCTCTTTTTCAGTGCGTCTTCTGCATGCTTGCGTTCGCTCACATCCCGCACGATCGCCTGGAGTAGAGTCTTTCCCCCGATTATTACCCGGTTAAGCGTCACTTCAGAATGAACGGGTTTTCCATCGAGACGGGTAAACAGCCACTCGAAAACCTGGGTGGAGTCCCCAAGCGCTGCTGAAATTTTTTCCTGTCCTTTTTGCTCAGAACTCACTCGATCTGGTTGGATAACCGGGGAAAAATCAATAAGCGATCGCCCCACGATCTCTTTCATTTTTGTGCACCCGAATAGTGAAACCGCCTGGCTGTTACATTTTTTAAACCGGGTGTTTTCAAGAAGGAAGATGGCATCCCGTGAAGATTCAAACAGAGAACGGTACTGTTCTTCGCTTTCTTTTAAGGACTTTTCCGCCCGCTTGTTTTCCGTGATATCCCTGATAACCTGTATTGCACCGGTAATGTTACCGGTTGTATCATAGAGCGGGGACGCAATAAACCAGAGATATGCTCCTTTGCCGTTATAAAGTATCGGGAACTCTTTCTCTGCTATGAGTTTGGTGTCCTGGTGAATGACAGACGGATATTTCTCCTGGATTTCTTTATTCTCATGAAGGACAAGATCGAGGAGTAAATCCTGCTTTTTTCCATAAAATGGCAGGGCATAGATATGATCTCCTTCACCCATGATCGATGAATTTCTCACGCCGGTCATTTCCTCCATTGCTTTGTTCCAGGCTATTACTTTCCCTTCAAGATCGATGGCAAAGGTTGCATCAGGGAGGAAGTTGACAAGATCTGATAACCGCTGTGCTGAGTTTTTGTATCCTTCCCGAATCTGCCTTCTTTTAACTGCCTTTTTTATGTTATTTGCCAGTTCATCGAACTGGAATCGGGGATCGCTCCCTTTTGTGATATAAAAATCAGCACCGTTGTTGAGTGCCGCAATAACGACCTCTTCCTTTCCCTTCCCAGTGAAAATAATGAAGGGGATATCGCCAAGTTCCGTGTGGACGTATTTGAGGAAGGAAATGCCGTCCATGCCCGGCATCTGGTAATCGGAAATAATGGCGTCGTATGATTTCAGTTTTTCCGATTTTAAGACGTCATTCACTGAAGTTGTTACGTCGATCGTGAATTCCTTGGTTTTTTCCAGAAAAATCTTGACGATTTCAAGAAGGACCGGTTCATCATCGACATACAATACTTTATACATGGTATTCTCCGGCAGATGCATTACTATTGACAGATAGGCAATATATTTTCATTCTTTTCCGTTTAGTTATAGTTTTTCGTGCATATATATATATTTAACTTAAAAATTTTAATTGTTTTTAAACGGTATTTGAGCATATAAGATATTTTTTGGAGATATTTTGAATTAATTGCAGAATCCCATTGAAGAAAGAAAGATCCAATGAATTTCTTTGTTTTGGGTGACATCTGACTGGATCTTTCTTAATCTATAACCTATTCTGATTAAATAATAAAGTCTGGCAAGGCGACGTTGCAATGCATATTATTTTTTACTGGATGTGTATCCCCAGGTATATGGTAAAAAAACAACGTTGATTTGCCTGCTAACTTTGTCTTAATAGCAAAAATAGGAAGCGAAAATAACGGATTTTTTAAAAAAAGAAAAAAACAGCCCCTGTCTGTTACCTCCTGTTACTCTTCTACATGGATTGTCGTAAGCTTCACCGACTCAACCCCTTTCTGGGACATGAGCCGCTCGGCAAAAGTTTTAATTTCTGCACCGTCCCCATGCACCAGAATCACTTCCAAGCAGCGGTCGTGGGTTACATGCGAGTGCAGTGATGCCTTGATGATGGCATGAAATTCATGCTGAATATCCGTGAGGGTGACCAGCAGTCCCCGCTGGTCATGATCATACACCATGGTAATGACCCCTTCTCGCTCGCCCTTGACATCAGACATCCATTTATAATACGTGATATAGGTACGGATAGCATCGCGAATGCCTTCGGAACGGGACGAGTAACCGCGCTGGTTGATAATATCATCAAATTTGTCAAGCAGGTTGCTGGGAAGCGATATTCCAATGCGGGAGAGATCAGAATCCATAATCTTACGAGCCTCAGTGATGTGTATATCATTGCGGATTGTTTTTTAAGGTTTTGAAAAAAGTTCAGGAGAGTATGAAACAGTGGACTCTACGCATTAGGGATGATCGTGTTACTGTTGATTAAAAAGAATCACTTGAAAAAGGGAAATGTATGATGGTCGGATCAAAGAGATTGACAGTTTTTTCAACTTAAAAATTCAGATAATAAATACATTATGTTCGATAAAATATCAAATAACAATACTTTTTAACTACTGAGTGTTACAATAATTTAGAAAAGTAACAACAATTCCTGGTCACACCATGCACATCCCCGATGGTTTTCTTCCGATCTCGCAAGCTGCAATATACTGGGCTATCGCGCTCATCTTTATTGCGTTCTCGCTTCGCTGGGCGAGACGCGAGATGAGCGAGGAGAAAGTGCCCCTCGTCGCGGTACTCGCTGCCGGTATTTTCGCAATCCAGACGCTTAACATGGCGCTTCCAATCTCCATTATTCCCGGCGGGGTAAGCGGACATGTGGTTGGAGCTGCACTTGCAGCTATCGTTCTTGGCTCTCCGTTTGCCGCAATCTTCATCCTAACACTCGTTCTGGTTCTGCAGGGAATCTTCTTTGGTGATGGAGGTATCACTGCGATGGGAGCCAATATCATCAATATGGGTGCGCTTGCAGGATTTTTCGGATTCTATACTTATCAGTCAGTTAATAATGTGTTTCATAACCGGTTCTGGGCAGCATTCATTGCCGGCTGGGTATCGTTGTTTATCCCAGCTATTGTCTGCGCAATCGAGCTTGCATTTGCAGGAACCCTTCCCCTGGCATTCGGTCTTGTCACCATGGGCGTTTACCATGCTGTTATAGGTGTAATTGAAGGAGGCGTTACCGCATTTGCTCTCGCGCTCATCATTCATGCACGCCCGGACATTGTCTCTTCAAAAATCCCTGCCGGCAGTCGCAAAGGGAAGGATATGCTCATTATAGCCGGCATCACGATTGCTCTTGCGATTGCACTATTTGCTCCTTACTATGCTTCGACGTACCCTGATGGACTGGACAGTACGTTCCTCGCCGCGTACGGTGCAAAAGATGTTAACATCGTACATATCGATGAGTCAAAAGCAGGTTTCGCTGAAGCCGCAGTGGCAGATAAGACCGGCAACACCTTTTCCTGGCAGGCTCCTCTCCCTGAATATAGAATTCCGGGACTCGACAAACCCGGTGAAGTGCTCGCCATACTCTTTGGTGTTTTTGTACTCCTTATTCTCGGCTTTGGCATCAGCCGGTTTATCGCCCGGAAGAATTAAGAGGGTTTTTTTGTAAAAAAAACCAACCCCTAAACGGATTTTCCCATGCACCTTATCGAGACCCGCGATCTTATTTACACCTATCCAGGCAATGTCACCGCGCTGCATTCCCTCAATTTCGTTGCTCCCCGCAATGCCCGCATAGCAGTGATCGGGTCGAACGGCGCCGGCAAGAGCACACTTTTCAAGTGTTTCAACGGTATTTTCAAACCGACATCAGGTTCGGTTCTGATTCGCGGTGAACCCATTACCAAAGACAATATTCGTGAAGTGCGTAAGTTCGTCGGGATTGTTTTCCAGAATGCTGATGACCAGATTTTTTCCCCGACCGTTGAGCAGGATGTTGCATTCGGTCCTACCAATCTCGGACTAGACGAGGAAACCATCCATCACCGGGTACATGAAGCGCTCAAACTCGTTGGCATAGAAGATCTCGCCCACCGGGTACCCCATCATTTGAGTGGAGGAGAGAAGAAAAGGGTTGCTATCGCAGGAATAATTGCTATGGAACCTGAAGTGCTTGTGCTCGACGAACCTACCGCGGGCCTCGATCCCAAAGGTGTCCATGATCTGGTCGAGTTCATCAACTCTCTCTCAAAGAAATTTGGTATGACTGTGATCTTCTCTACGCACGATGTTTCCATGGTTGCCGAAGTCGCCGATTACGTATATGTGATGAACAGAGGACAATTTGTTGCGGAGGGAAGCGTTGAAGAGATCTTTTTGCAGCCGGATATGCTCCGATCTGTCAGGCTCGATGTACCGGTTTTGCCAAAACTGATTGGTTCTCTGAACAAGAATGGTGTACCAGTTCCCATGGCGTACACATATGAAGATGTTGAACGGGCCCTGATCAACACCTACAAGTGCATCCCGCAGGATAGACACAAACCATGATGGAGGAACTGTTTTATATCGAAAAATCTGCATACAGGGATAGTTTCGTACACCTGCTTGATGCAAGGGTAAAAATCATTGGCTTGTTCGCAGTGATCATTGCGATGGTCGCGATCCCATACTCGTCAGCGGTTTTAACAATCGGTATACTGTTTTTTGCGTTCCTTGCTGTACTCTGGGCACTGGCCGGGTTGCCATGGCTAGTCTATGCAAAACGGCTATTATTGGTACTGCCGTTTGGATTTTTCCTCATCTTCTTCCAAATTTTTTTCACGAACCGGTATTATCAGGTCTTCCATGTAGTTGCAACCCTGCCCCTTGGCATTCATATTTATATGGAGTCCGTAGAGTTTGCTATCATTCTTTTGCTCAAGTTTGTTGTCTGCGTTTCAGCGATTATTCTTCTGTCGTCAACAACAAAACTTCATGATATGCTCGAAGGAGCCGGACGCATGGGACTCCCGCCGGAATTTACCCTTACGTTCGGCATGATGATACGGTATCTGTTCGTTTTCGGCTACATTTACCGTAAGATCAACGAATCACTGGCTACACGGTGTTTTGATCCGTTCGATCCTTCTCTTTCCTACCGTTACCGCATGAAACAGATTGGCTATACGGTTGGAACTATCTTCATCCGGTCCTACGAACAGGGTGAGCGGGTATATACAAGCATGCTCTGTCGGGGATACGGTCGGCACAGCTTCCTGTTTATTAAGAAAAAACCGTTGGGCAGAGGTGATCTTGCTTTCCTCTTCATTTCAATAATCTTCGTTATCGCAGTCCCTGTCATTTTCTGGCTGACCGCAGTCCGCCTTTTTTAACCAGTACTTTTTTACCACCTTTCACCTTCTTGTAATCATGGAGCATCTGTTTGGTCATGGGTTTATCACGAGCATCATGTTCATTATCCGGCACTTTGCATTGCCTCCTGAACAAGCCTGGTTCGGGGCGGGGGATCATGTTGAGGGACTGGTGCTGCCGGAGAAGTTCAAAGGTACCGAAGTGGAAGAGATCACTACGTTATTGAAAAAGAAAGTAATCTGGCACCAGCCGGGAACTATGGACAAGGAAGACGCCCGGGATGTGATCTCTACACTGAATCGGCTCGTCATTGCTATTGACCGTGAGCTCGGCATTGCCGACGCATCAATCGGGGAGTTCCGTTAAAGGGAGAATCCTTTTTATACCAGTACCCGGCTTTTACGCCTATGCTTTAAGTCATCAAACGACCAATAATTATTGTGATTTCATTACCGTATTTTTTTATTTTTTCAACGGAGGTTTTCCGTGACTGAAACGTATGATGCATCCCATATTACCGTTCTCGAAGGGCTCACTCCTGTCCGCGAACGCCCGGCAATGTATATTGGCAGCACAGACACCCGCGGGTTGCACCATCTTGTATATGAAGTCGTGGACAACTCTATCGATGAAGCGCTTGCCGGTTATTGCAACTGGATTTCAGTAATAATCAATAAAGACGGCTCACTTCAGGTGGAAGACAATGGACGGGGAATACCGGTCGACCGGATGGAGAAGAACGGGAAGAGCGCCCTTGAAGTGGTGCTGACCGTTCTCCATGCAGGTGGAAAGTTCGACAAGGAAAGCTATCAGGTTTCAGGAGGTCTCCATGGAGTCGGCGTCTCGGTTGTCAACGCACTTTCCAACTGGCTCTCCGCCCATGTATACCGGGATGGCAATATCTATGAGATGCGTTTTTCCAAGGGAATGATGACCTCTCCGCTCTCCACGCGGGAAGAATCGCTCAACGAGCTGCTCGCCCGGTACCAGCAGTGGTACGGGGCACCTGCTCCCTTCACCCGTTCGGCAGTGCCGGCCACCTCAACTACCCGTCAGAAAGACCTCTCTTCAGCACCGGTAATCGATCCAATCGAGTCAGAGCGTGTGAGTCGCATAGCTTTCCTTACGCAGTTCGGCCAAAAGATGACCGGCACCCGGATCCACTTTGTTCCCGATGCAACCATTTTTGAGACCACAACGTTCGATTATGACGTGCTCGCTCACCGGATGCGAGAACTCGCATTTCTTAATGCGGGCCTTACGATCACCATTACGGATGAACGCTCCAGTGATACAGCTACCTATTGTTATGCCGGCGGACTCATTGAATTTGTAAAGTACTTAAACGAAGGCGTGGAATCACTCCATCCGTCCCCGATCGATATCTCAAAAAAGGACACAGAAAACAAGCTCGAAATCGAAGTAGCGATGCAGTACACCACCGCATATGACGAGAAGATCTACTCGTATGTCAACTCGGTCAATACCCGGGATGGCGGTACCCATCTCGAAGGGTTCAGAAGCGCCATCACCCGTACGATCAACACGGTGGCAAGGAGAAACGGCCTTATCAAGGAAAACTCGACCATCACCCTCAGGGGCGAAGATGTCCGGGAAGGTCTCACCTCCGTAGTCTCCATCAAGATGGCAAATCCCCAGTTCGAGGGGCAGACCAAGATGCGGCTGGGAAACAGCAGCGTCAAGGGTACGGTCGACTCGCTGGTCTATGCAGCACTAAGCGAATATTTCGATGAGAACCCTTATGTGCTCAAGATCATCATCGAAAAAGCCCTCTCGGCAGCAAAGGCCCGCGAAGCCGCACGTAATGCCCGCGACCTTGCGAGGCGCAAGAGCTCGCTCGAGAGTTCCGGACTCCCCGGCAAACTCGCCGACTGTTCAGAACGTGACCCGGCAAAGAGTGAAGTCTATATCGTGGAAGGAGATTCGGCCGGCGGTTCAGCCAAGCAGGGACGGGACCGCAAGTTCCAGGCAATTCTTCCCTTGCGGGGAAAAATCCTCAACGTGGAAAAAGCCGGTGAACACCAGATATTAAAGAACGCGGAAATCCAGACCCTCATCTCCGCAATCGGCACCGGCATCGGTGAGAAATTCGACCAGGAAAGGGCCCGTTACCACCATATCGTGATCATGACCGATGCCGACGTTGACGGTGCCCATATCCGCACCCTTCTGTTAACCTTCTTCTACCGGTACATGCTCAAACTGATAGAAGCCGGGTATATTTATATCGCCCAGCCCCCTCTGTTCCGGATTTCGAAAGGAAAGGAAGAGAAGTACGTGTACACGGAAGAGGAGATGCAGACGGTCTCAGCAGCCATGGGCGAAAAAGGCGTGTCGATCCAGCGCTACAAGGGTCTTGGTGAGATGAATGCCCAGCAGCTCTGGGACACCACCATGGACCCGGAGTACCGGGTTTTCAGACAGGTCACGATAGAGGATGCTTTAGAGGCAGACGAGATGTTCAGGACACTGATGGGAAAAGATGTGGAGATCCGCAAAAATTTCATCATCCGCCATGCAAAGGAGGTGACCAACCTTGACATCTGAAGTGCCACCCGTGAGCGGCCCGGAAACCCACCGCACCGAACCTGTCAGTATCTCGTACGAGATGAAGACCTCGTACATCAATTACGCAATGAGTGTCATCATCGGACGTGCAATCCCCGATGTCCGCGATGGTCTCAAACCCGTTCACCGCCGCTCGCTCTATGCGATGTGGGAGATGGGCAACACCAGCGACAAGCCCACCAAGAAGAGTGCGAGGGTTGTCGGTGACGTGATGGGTAAGTACCACCCGCACGGCGATGCTTCTATCTACGATACGATCGTCAAGATGGCACAGCCGTTCTCGTACCGCAACATGCTGGTACAGGGGCAGGGGAACTTCGGATCGGTTGACGGAGACGCTGCGGCAGCCAGCAGGTACACCGAAGTCAGGCTTTTCCCGTATGCAGAAGCGCTCTTAGATGATCTTGACAAGGATACCGTCAAATTCATCCCGAACTACGATGAGTCGTTAAAAGAGCCGACCGTCCTCCCGTCCAGGATTCCCAACCTGCTAGTCAACGGCACGGATGGTATTGCGGTAGGAATGGCGACCAAGATGCCTCCTCACAACCTGCGGGAGGTCTGCACAGCGGTCAACCTTTACCTCGACAACCCGGAAATTATGGTTGAAGAGATCATGAAGGCGATGCCAGGCCCCGACTTCCCGACAGGTGGTATCATGATGGGCACCGAGGGGGTCAGGAACATCTACACCACGGGACAAGGTCGCGTGATAATCAGGGGTGTAGCCACCATTGAAGAAAGCGAAGGGGGCAACCGGGGCGACCGCATCATCGTTTCCGAGCTGCCATACCAGGTCAACAAGGCGCAGTGGATCACCGCAATTGCCGACATGGTCAAGGATAAAAGGATAGATGGCCTTTCCGACATCCGTGACGAGTCTGACAAAGATGGTATACGGGTCGTCTTTGAGCTTCGCAAGGGAACGATGTCGGCAGTTATCTTAAACCAGCTTTATAAGCTGACCGCACTCGAATCCAGTTTCTGGGCAATCAACCTCGCGATCGTCGATAACCAGCCAAGGGTGCTCACTCTCCATGGCCTTCTGGAGAACTTTGTCCATCACCGGATCGAAGTGATACGGCGCAGGTCGGAGTTTGACTTGAAAAAGGCCCAGGAGAAAGTCCATATCCTGATCGGCCTGCTCATTGCCCTTTCCAAAATCGACCTCATCATCGCAGCCATCCGGGCATCCGATTCAGTTGATAATGCCCGCACGGCCCTTACTCTCAAGTTCGGCCTTGATGAACTGCAGGCAAATGCTATCCTCCAGATGCAGCTCCGCCGCCTCGCAGCGCTTGAACAACAGAAGATCAATGACGAGAAGAAGGGACTTGAAGCCGAAATTTTACGACTGGAGACCATCCTCTCGGACGAAGCCAACATCAAAGACGAGATCCGGCGCGAGACCGGCGAGATTGCAATAAAATTCGGCGATGCCCGGAGAACCGAGATCGCGATCGATACCAGCGATCTCTCCAATGAGGACCTGATCGAGGACAAGGCGGTCCTGGTCTCGCTCACTACCGCTAATTACATCAAACGGATGGATATCGATACGTACCGCAAGCAGCGACGAGGTGGCCATGGGGTTACGGGTATGACCACCAAAGAAGATGACGGAGTAGATCGGGTGTTTGCAGCTGAGATGAAAGACTACCTGCTCTGCTTCACCAATATCGGTCGTGTCTACTGGCTCAAAGTCTACCAGATCCCTGAAAGTTCCCGCATTGCAAAAGGCAAACCGATTGTCAACCTCCTTAACTTAAAAGATGAGATCGTAACAAAGGTTATCCCGATCCGGGTATTCAGGGAAGACCGGTTTATGCTGTTTGCAACCCGGTATGGGCAGGTCATCAAGATCCCTCAGACAGAATTTTCAAATCCGCGTTCTGTAGGAACAAATGCTATCCGACTCAAAGAGAACGACCAGCTTGTCGATGTCATTGCTACCGATGGTACCAAAGAGATCGTCTTATCAACCCGTTTCGGCTATAGCCTCCGGTTCCATGAAGAGACCGTTCGCACGGTCATGCGCAATGCTTCCGGTGTGCGGGGGATGAAACTCCGGGGCGAAGATACGATCGTGGCCCTCACCTTGGTCGAAAAAGACCACCTCCTCACCATATCTGACGTTGGTTTTGGGAAGAGGACTGAATTTGACGATTTCCGCGGGCATGGCAGGGGCACCATGGGTGTCAAAAATATGCAGCTCGAGCGGAACGCAATCGTAATCGAGTCGCGTGCAGTACTGGATACTGATGAGATCATCGTCATGACCGCATTTGGTGTTGTGATCCGCATGCCCGTCAGTGAGATACGGATCATCGGTCGCGGGACAAAAGGTGTCCGGACTATACGACTTGATGATAAAGACAGAGTTGTCGGCGTAGCAATTGTCCAGCCGGAAATTGAAGCCGTGCCAGAGAATAATAACGGTTCAGAACCAGAACATGAAGAAACGGGTAATTGAGAAGGTGGAATCTGAATTCAGATCTCCGCTGCGAATCTTTTTTTTTACTAATCATTTTTTTTAAAATCGTTTATTGATTATTTAACCTTGGATTAATAGCCGTTTTTACAGGCAAGGATTGTTACTTCAGAACTTAAGGACTGAACAGGGTATCAAAGGATCGAAGATCAGGAATGATTTTGAGCAGAAGAGTAAAGGAATAATATAAGGTGAATTGATGTTTCAGACATCCTTTATGGTCAGCTCACAATGCGAAGGCGATATTATTGACATCACGCCACTGGTGAAAACAGTAGTCCGTGATAGTAAAGTACTCGAGGGGATAATCCACCTTTTTGTACAACATTCTACCGCGGCACTCACGACTATTGAATTCGAGCCGGGGGTACTTTCCGATCTCAGGCGATCACTCTCCATTCTTGCCCCGGATAATGCAGACTATGCTCATAATGCCCGTTGGGGAGACGGTAACGGCCGCTCACACGTAAAAGCAGCTCTGGTCGGCCCTTCACTCACTATCCCCCTCAGCAAAGGTGCCCTGATGTGCGGAACATGGCAGCAGATTGTCCTGCTTGAATGTGACGTAAATGCAGGACGTGAGCGCTCGATCGTGTGCACGGTTATGGGAAAAGAATGAGTACCGTAGTTTTTCCCCCGCTTTTCCCTTTTCGTTTTAGTCAACCTGTTATTCTGTGAAGGACAGGTAGAGGGCTGCAACAACGAACAGGTATCCACAGATCCTCAGAAGGACAAAGGTAACTTCCGGAAACAATGTCAGCCCAAGCAACGTGTTCAGATGTGATAACCCGAACATTCCAAATGCGACACCAATAAACAGAGCGCTGATACTGTTTCGCTTTCGATATACCAGGTATCCCAAAACAAGAATTACTCCGCACAGGAAAAGATTTACCAGGATTACGGGATCAGGAACAAAAGCCATGGATATTTGCTCACCCGATTTTCTCTTGACGTTGAGCGTATTAAATACATTGCACGTTAACCGGAGAGTTTTGCGGCAAAAAAAATACTTGATAAGGGTGGTATGGCAGCCTCACCAAATTCATGTATCACTACCCGTTCCATGGGCTGACCGACAAAAATATCTGTGCTATCCGATCTGAAGCTCTGTACCAGAGATACATCTCGCCATGCGGTCTCTGTTTCAAGGTCTGTCCGATTGGGGAAGACCGTACGCTGTACCTGAGGGAAGATCCCACTAGTTACATTGAGGAGGATAAAACCTGTGATCAGTACCACCGTGCATGGAAGATTGTCAGGTCCTATAGCGGGGGTTAGTCAAACGCATTATGATTTATCCGCTTTGTTCAGATCAAACCGGAAACCAAGAAAAATTTTATATCCCTGTCTCCAATTCAAATCACACACCGAATAATTTTAAAAAAAGAATGTGACCCTTATGTTCTTCCGTAAAGTCCCTAAAACCGGTGATAAACTCTCCATACTCGGGTTCGGTTATATGCGATTGCCGCTAAAAAAAGGAGGTGGGATTGATGAAGAACGTTCGATCCGGCAGCTGCGTTATGCTATCGATAAGGGTGTTAATTATGTCGATACGGCCCCAGCATATCATTTTGGCAAAAGTGAGAAGATACTTGCCCGGGCACTTGCAGACGGCTATCGGGAAAAAGTGCGGATTGCCACAAAACTCCCGCCATGGTTGGTCCAGCTGCAGGATGACATGAACTGTATTCTCTCTTCGCAACTGTCAACGCTTCGTACCGATCACATCGATTTCTACCTGCTCCATAGTCTCACAAAAGCGAGCTGGGAGAAGATGAAGCGGCTTGGTGTACTGGGATTTCTTGATAGCGCAAAAAAAGACCGGAGAATAAAAAATGCCGGGTTCTCGTTCCACGGTGATCCTGTGACCTTTAAGGAGATCATTGATGCTTATGACTGGGATTTCTGCCAGATCCAGTACAATTATCTCGATGAGCATAATCAGGCAGGCACTAATGGTCTTGAATATGCCGCAGGAAAAAAAGTCGCCGTTATGATAATGGAACCTATCCGTGGTGGCAACCTTGCCGGGAATGTACCGGAAGAGGTAAAAAAAATCTGGGACGAATCACCGGTCAAACGATCTCCTGCAGAGTGGGCGCTCCGCTGGGTGTGGAACCATCCCGAAGTAACTGTCGTGCTTTCCGGAATGAACGACGAGATTCATATTGATGAAAACCTGCGGATTGCCGGAGAGGCTCTCCCGAATTCACTTTCCCAGCCTGAACTGGAACTTATCGCCCGGGTGCGCGATACCTACCAGCGATTAATGAAGGTCAACTGCACGGGTTGTGGATACTGTATGCCCTGCCCGGCGGGTGTTGATATTCCGGGCTGTTTCTCTCTTTACAATGCTCATTACCTTTTCCCTCATGACAGAAGTGCAAGATTCCACTATATGGGTCGTCACGGTGGCTTACTCTCAAATGTTTCCTACGCAGGGCTGTGCAGGCAATGCGGCAAATGTGTGAAAATCTGTCCCCAGCACATACCTATCCCTGACAGGCTGAGAGAAGTGTCTAAAGAGATGGATGTCGGGTTGAGCTTTACAGTACCGTTGCTAAAAAGCGGTCTGTGGTGTATGAACCAGATCGGGCGCGTCGGACGTATTTTTTCCCTAAACAAAAGCCCCCGGTAACGTGTCCATTGTTTCGTATCCTGCATTGTTGTCCTTACAATATGAGGAGGAAAGAGAAAAAATTTATACAAAAAAACATTTTTTTTATTTCCAAAATCTTGGCCTTATTTCTGTCCTTTTGGAATCTCCCGCATTGATTTTACCAGGAAGAATCCGACAACACCAAACGTCATGATGGGCGACACCCAGAAGGGGATATGAACCCCGAAACTGTCCATCATCATGATAATTCCAAGGAAGCAGATCGAATACATTGCCCCGTTTTTAAGATACCGGTATTTCTTGATATTGTCAACATTACGCAGGGTTAATTCCCTGACAATAAACGCCCCGATGCCATTTCCAATCAGAATAAGGGGAACTGACATGGTAAATGCAAATGCACCGATGACTCCATCAATCGAGAATGTAGCATCGATGACCTCAAGATAAAAGACTTTGCTGATATCTGACATATCGGCCGAATGGAGCATCTTCTTCTCCGCTTCTTCGGCATTCTGCCGAAAACCATGGACAATAAAAAAAGTCGTGGAACCGACAACGGCTCCAAACGCGACAAGGGGTGATTTTTCCAATGCAAACCAGACAAGCCCGGTAAGCAGGATGGATACAATGGCAAAGAACCAGACCCCTTTTGTGGCGATATAGCGCTCCCCCCGCAGGCCGAAATTTTTACTCTCAAGGAACAGCCAGTGCAGGAAAAGAAAGAGCAGGAATGTTCCCCCTCCCATCAGAAGAATGGGAGCTGACTGTTCAATAGCTGTAATAACGACTGGATCACTTGAGAACGTCGCAGTTAAAGCTCCGATAGGGCCCAGAGAGGAGGTAGACAACCAGACAATCAGCCAGGGAAGCAACCCCCTAATTGCAAAGACGGCGATTAACAATCCCCAGGTTAAAAACCAGCGTCTTGCCCTTTCACCCATAGTTGAGAGCACTTCAGCATTAATAATGGCATTATCAACACTGGTTATTGTCTCAAACAAAACAAGACCGGCGATGATCAGGATGATGGAAAGGAGATCCATGAATCAGGAACTTATAGGATTTTGTCTATATAAAAACGTACGGAAGCGAGGATTGCTTGGTGGAGGGAGGGAAAATCCTTCGATATATAAACAAATCCTTTGATAAATCCGTGTATGCGGCATAACGACCGGTATATTTAATACTATATTACAGAATGTAAATAGAGCGGATTGGATAGTCCGCTAAAAGTGGGTTGCAGTGATATCGGTCCTTTATATTGAAAGTGACCCGGTCCTTCTAGACTCGGGCAAGAGGTTTTTGGAACGTGAGATGGCGATTCGGGTAGATAGTGCCCACACTACCACGGAAGCCATGGAACGGCTAAAAAACGGTTCATTTGATGCGATTATTTCTGATCATATGATGCCGGACATTGATAGTATCCACCTTCTTAAAATGGTCCGGGAAAAATTCCCGAAACTCCCTTTTATTATTTTTACTCGTATAGACAGGGAGGAAATCTTTATAGAAGCCCTCAACCATGGTGCTGATGATTATATCAAAAAAGGAGGAGATCCAACCTCCCAGTTTAGCGAGTTATCCCATAAGGTAAAACGATCTGTCGAATTCCGGGAAAGTGAACTGAAGATTGCACGTCTCAACCGTATAGATGCAATACTACGGCGGATCAATGAGTCGGTAGTGCATATCCATGACCGAATGCATCTGATGCAGGAAATATGCAAGATAATGGTCAAGGAGGCAGGATTTGTTATGGCCTGGGTTGGATTTGAAGATCCTGATACCCACAGAATTAATCGTATCACCGCAAGTGGGATAGTGGATGATTTTTTTGTCAAAGTCAGATTATCTTCAGATGATATTGCCAATGGACAGGGTCCCACAGTCACCGCAATCAGAAAGGGAAAGTATAGCATATGCAATGATATCCAGGCTTATCCGACTATGGAGATGTGGGAAGAAGATGCCATCAGGAAAGGATACCGGTCCGCAGCTGCATTCCCGTTAAGTACGGGAAAAACAGCATATGGAGCAATTACCCTCTATTCTTACGAGAAAAACTTTTTTATCGATTCCGAGATCAGATTGCTGAACGGAATTTCAGAAGATATTTCTTTTGTCCTAAAAACAATGGAAAAGGAAGATATTCAAAGACGGGTAAGCGGAGAACTGGAAACTTCGGAGCACCGACTGATTGAAATAATCAATTTTCTTCCGGATGCAACATTTGCAATCAATACACAAGGCACTATCATCGTCTGGAACAAGGCAATGGAGAAACTTACCCAGGTCAGTGCCGAAAAGGTACTTGGGCTGGGCAATTATGAATATTCTTTCCAAATTTTTGGAGCACGCATGCCCGGGCTTCTTGATCTGGTTTTTGCAACCGATGCCGAACTCGAGAAATACTGCTACTCGGCTATCCAACGGAGCCAGAATTGCATCAAAGCACAAATACAGATCCCCCGTCTGAAAGGGAAACCCGCCACCCTTGATCTGATGGCTTCTCTTTTATTTGATCAAAACGGGCAGCTTTCCGGTGCGATTCAATCGATGTATGATGTTAGGGAACTGCGCCAGAAGGATGAAAAATTCCATCGTTTATTTGATACAACAGATCATGGCATACTTATTCTTGAATCTGATACCAAAAAGATTATCGATGCAAATTCGTTTATTGTCACGCTCACGGGTTATTCGCTGGAATATCTTCTCGGAAAAAACCTCTGGGAAATAGGATTTTCCAACGAAGCAATGCCGGCTGACCAATTCTTTACAGAACTGGAAAAAACCGGCAATATCCAGTACAAAGATATTCCTTTAGTTACGAAGAGCGGCAAGATTATTAACGTTGAATTTATCAGCAAAGTTAATTCGCTCAATGAACACCAGATTATCCAGTGCTTAATTTACGATATTTCCGATCGGAAACGGGCTGAAAATGCCAGGATTCTCGCAAGAAAGAATCTCGACATGTTTTCCAGCATGATACGGCACGATATCCTGAATCAGCTGATGGTTGTGAGCGGCTCTCTCGAACTTGCAAGTTATGGTATCCAGGAACCTGATTTGTTAAAACATCTGACTCGTGCCCAGACAGCAACAAAAACCATACAACGTCAGATTATTTTCACTCGCGAATATGAAAATCTCGGAACAGATATTCCCACATGGCAACATGTATCAACAGTTATACGCAGGGCATTTTTGGAAGTAGAGACAGAATCAATTATCCTGAATATAGAACAGGACAGCCCTGATGTTTTTGCTGATCCGCTTTTTGAAAAAGTCTTTTACCATCTCTTTAATTATTCATATAAATATGGGGAGAAAGTTACCCGTATCGAAGTGACTTTCCACTACACCACGACAGAACTTATCATAACCGTTGATGATGATGGAATTGGAATATCACCGGAAAACAAAGTTCACCTCTTTGAGTGGAGATCGGGAAATGAAAAGACTCTCGGCCTTTTCCTGGCTCAGAAAATCCTTGCAAGCACGGGAATGAAGATCAGGGAAATCGGGGAATATAAAAAGAATACACGGTTTGAAATTATTGTTCCGATAGACGGGTTCCAACCCGGATCGAGACAACCTTCCTGAAAACGCGGAAGAGATGAATACAATTTTTTTTAACCCTTAACGCCTTTTTTTTTAATCTGATGGGATCGCTCTACAGCCGAAATGAAAGGAATAAAACGTAAAGATTCAGATACGAAGAACTCATTACCAACACCAGCGATCTATGGATATTGAATGGGTATAGTGGATGAGCAAAACAGACTCATTTCTGATTCGCCATGACTCTAAATCACTACATCGCGATCGTCTGGACTTATCTGACAAACGAGCTATTCATTCTGAGTGCACGAACTGCCTGTACGTTATGAAGAGTGAAGGATTACGGATAATCCAAGGTTTTATTTTGGAAGGGGTTTTTTTGTTTTTTAGTTTTCGACGCTGATTTTCAATTATCTTTTATGAACAAAAAACTAAATCCTTGACGGAACAATAATAAAATTAATGATTTCTCTCCTTTACGTGGATGACGAGCCGGATTTGCTCGACCTCTGCAAACTTTTTTTAGAGAAAGAAGGGGAATTTTCGGTTGCTACTGTTACTTCAGCTAAAGAAGGCTTACAAATCCTTTCTGATGGAATGATTGACGCGATCGTTTCTGATTATCAGATGCCGGGAATGGACGGTATTGAATTTCTCAAACAGGTACGGATGGAGTTCAAAGATATCCCGTTCATTCTTTTCACCGGTAAGGGACGTGAGGAGGTCGTTATTGAGGCCATCGAGAACGGGGCTGACTTTTATCTCCAGAAGGGAGGAGATCCCCGGGCCCAGTTTAGCGAACTAAGTCATAAAATACGCCAGGCATTCAGGAGGAAAAAGGCAGAGGAGGAGCTTCGCATGATGAAGGCCACCGTCAGTAACGCTGCCGAAGGAATTCTCTGGATCAATGAAAACGGGGGAATTACTTTTTTCAATGACACCATTTGTTCAATGCTAGGATATTCCCGGGAAGAATTTTCCCACCTCACAATACGGGATATCAATCCCCGTTTCATCGACAACCATTTAGGTAATCTCTGGCCGGGGATGAGTAAGAGGAAATATCTTACCGTGCAGGATACCCACCGGAAAAAAGATGGCTCACTTATTCCGGTAGAAATTCTTCTCAATTATATCGAATTTGGGCCTCAGGCATATGTTTTTGCATTTGTTCGGGATATTACGGATCGCAAACGAGCTATGATGAACTGAAATCTGCCTATGAAAAGAATAAAGGGCTCATGGATTATGCAAATGATGCAATTTATATTGCAGACGCGGAAACCGGCATGCTTCTTGACGCAAATAATAAAACTCAGGCGCTGATTGGAAGGACACTTACTGAAATCCAGACCATGCATGAAAGTCAACTTCACCCAAAAGAAGAAGAGGAAAAATACCGGGCGTATTTCAAAAAACATACAGCGGAAGGAATGGGATTACAGGAAGAGGTTGTTGTAGACCAGAACGGGAACCGTATCCCGGTAATTGTCAGCGCTGCAATACTCAACCTGGGAGGAAGACGGTGTATGATGGGGATATTCCATGATATATCCGATATTAAAAAAGCGCATGATGCCCTTCAACTCGCCAATAAAAAACTCAATCTCCTTGCTGAGATCACCCGTCATGATATCCGGAATAAACTTACGGTACTTGGCGGATATCTTGAACTGTTCACTGACCACCCCCCTGAACCCCAGCACTCAATGTATCTTACCAAGCTGAAAACCGCAGTGAAGATGATCACGGAGAACATTGAATTTACCAAACTCTATCAGGATCTCGGTGTTGTCGAACCGAAATGGCAGAATGTGACGGATTTATTCTATAGAGTCTGCATCCACATTGACATAAGAAAAATACGGTTCGAAGCTCCTGCTGATGGATTGGAGATATTTGCCGATCCGCTGCTCGAACGAGTATTCTACAACATTGTGGAGAACGCTGTAGAACACGGTGACCGGGTATCTGTGGTACGGTTATTTTCTGCAGAATCATCCGACGGTCTTTTGATTCGGATTGAAGATGATGGCATCGGCATTCCGGTGCACGACAAGGAAATGATTTTCGAGCGGGGGTTTGGCAAGAATACGGGACTCGGATTATTCCTCTCCCGTGAAATCCTTTCTATAACGAATATCTCTATTAAAGAATCCGGGGAATTCCAGCATGGTGCCCGCTTTGAAATGCATGTACCAAAAGGAGTGTACCGGTTTTCCAGAACAGGTAACCGTACGTGATGTAATCGCTTTTATTACGCCAACAGGATGATCCCTTTTATCCTGTCGCGATTAAATTACCGGGTTTATATGACCAAGGAATTGTGAGATTACTTTTGGTTTCAACGTCCCCGTAACAGCATTTTTAAACCAGTCCCTTAAAAAAAATCCCGGGGAAACTCTGCAAAATATGATGATGCGGGGTTAAAACAGGATATTTGTTCGAATTTTATATCTCTTACTAATTTTTTTAATAATTATGTCAGTCAAGAGGTATAGTCTCCAGTTGCGACACAAGCTCCCAGATCCTTGTCCGGGCATGAATTGGCATATTGGGATCATTGGAGATTTCATCAATCTTTGAAATTGCTTCCGCAGCGCGCAGTCCCATTGCCTTGGAATTATTTGTAAGCAGCGTCCGGGTCTCATCTGCCACGCGCCGGATATTTCGGGGTATTGAGCTGTCTTCCTGAATGCGCTGCAGCATCAGAATACAGTTTTCCAGAGTTTTTTCAGGGTTGGGCATGGTATCTCCTACCTGTGTACCTGTAGTTAATACGTAGAACCGACATATATATGTTAAATATTGAGTCGACGGTGATAATATGCCGGTACGTAAGGAAGATGAAATCATGGCAGAACACCTCCTTAAAGGAGGGAAAATGCTCGAAAAGTCCTGCAAAACCTGTGGATGTCCGCTTTTTGAAGTAAAAGGGAAAACGCTTTGTGTGGTTTGTGCAGAGAATGCACCAGGGGAAAAATCCGGCACTGCTCCGGTTGCCAATGTACATCAACAACATAGTAACGAATGCAGCTGCGGTGAGCACCATGAAGAGTCATGTGAAGGCGGATTGCTTACCGATGAACTTGCAATGACCATCGTCTCGCTCTGTGAGCGCATACAAAACGAAAAAGACCCGGATAACGTGCTTGCCTTGATGAACGCGGTGAAAGCAGGCACCGAAGCGCTCCAGATTCTGTGTCAGTTATAGGAATGGCGGCAGAGATCATAGATCTTCTGCGCAGTCTTCTCACCTATTCCTTTTATTGCTGTTAATTCCAGTAGGTCAGCATTTGCAATTGCCTGCACAGATCCGAAATGAGAGAGCAGAAGGCGTGCGTTTTTCATACCTATCTCAGGGAATGCAGAAATAATGTACTCCAGCTCCTCGCGAACCGAACGGTGTGATTTATGCGGGTGGACCTTCCGCTCACCCCGCTCACTGTCCTCGCGTTTTGCAATAATAAAGAGCATCTGTGCAGTGTCCTGCTCATCCCGGGTAAATAAGAGTGAGACCCCCATATCGATGGCAAGTGCTGCCAGCACTCCCTTGATCGCATTTGGATGGATGTCACGCTGGGTGTAAAGATCCCCCCCTTCAATAATCAGCACCGGGCGCGGGACCATCTCGGCCATTGCTTTAATCTGGCCGAGTAAATCCCGGTTGATCAAGGTATCAACAAAATCACGTGCTGTTTTACGCTCGATTAAGATACGGTCGCCTATAGCATAGTCACCAAATGCAAGTCGTTCGAGACGAATAGCGGCACCGAGTCCTGAGAGCACCTCGACAACTTTTGATGATGTCTCGCGGTCGTCAATGATAATCCTTGGTCCCTGAACGGTGAACTCATCGATACTTGCCTGTTCCACCGGAACATGCTTTTTCGGGGGAGAGTTCATGCTACCCATCACTTTCATGCTCTTATGCATCGTCGTCTCTTTTGCCTGGCTGACATGCCGGAACACTTCATCCGACGTCCCCTTGGTCACCAGCACTACTACCTTGCCAGCTCGCGACCTGCCCGTCCTTCCCCTACGCTGGATAGAGCGGATTTCTGATGGCACTGCTTCGTAAAAAATAACCATATCCGTTGAGGGAACATCCAGACCTTCTTCTCCAACAGAAGTTGCGATCAAGACCTTAAACTCACCTTCACGGAACCGGGTGAGGGCTGCGATTTGTTTCTTTTGTGAGAGCCCTTTCTCGGAGTCTTTTGTTGCCTGTCCTACAAACCGTTCGCACGCGATATCATTTTTCACGAGATAATCCACCAGGAGCTGTACGGTATCCCGGTAGGTGGCAAAAATAATGATCCGGCTGTCCGGATGCGTATCTAATTGTTCTCGTACAAGATGGAGTGTGATCTCAGGTTTTGGATGGAGTTCCTGTTTCCATGTAAGCGATCGCTCAAAAAGTTCGTGGAAGGATTGATCTTTTACAAGACTCTGGCTTGCTTTGCTGCCCCCCGAACCCGTGCCTTCGGCGACCAGCTTTGCAAGATATCCTTTCAGCACTTCACTTCCCTGAGACTCAGCAAGAGTAATTGCGTGTTTGAGTTTCATGCATGCGGCATACACCGATGCTGCTGAATATGCTACAGGATCTCGATTTGCGATACGCTGCTGGATCTGGGCGTTAATCACATTCAGCGCTTTCATGGTCAGTTTTTCGCGCTTTGGTACGGTGAAGTGAAGGGAGGCAAGGAGCGTAAGACGCTCTTCAATAAGTTCGTTGATAACCGCAATTGCGATTTTGAGATCAGGAGGAAGATCGATACTGATGTATTCGAGATCGCGCTCGAACACATAAGGACGTACATCGGGATCATTTTCAGTCCGGTTCTCGATATGGTCAATACCCAGATTTGTACAAACATCCTGCACCTTCTCCTGCGCACCTCCCGGTGATGCAGTCATAGCGAGAATACGCGGTTTATCAGCCGTAGCAAGGTATCGCTGTGCGAGAAATACATAGGCATAATTGCCTACTGCACGGTGGCATTCGTCCACGATGAGGAGAGTTACATCTTTTAGGGTGTAGCGTCCGGCAATAAGGTCATTTTTTACGACCTGAGGTGTTGCAAGAATCACCGTTGCACGGTTCCAGTCTTCTGTGCGCTCGCTTGGCGGGGCTTCTCCCGTGAACATAACAAAGGGTGAAAACTCTGAACCCCGGGGGCTCTTTGCGAGGAGATAACGTTCAAAAAAACGGAGATGTTGTTCCACGAGCGGTTTTGTCGGGGCGAGCATGAGCACCCGGCCGCCCTTATTATAAAGTCGCGATGCCGCAACGAGCAACGCTACAGCGGTCTTGCCAAGACCGGTCGGCAGGATTACCATTGTATTGGCGTCCAGTGCCCGCATCGCTATCGAAAGCTGGTACTCCCGGGACTCGATGGTATCAGGCTTGATTAGAGGATGACTGATGCAGCTCATAGAATTTCGTCAGAGATAAGGGATGTGAACCTGATGCTCCCATCAACAAGCGCCCTGACTATCTCTGGTAATTTTGTGATCGGGATACGGACCTGTTTCATGGTGTCCCTGTCCCGGAGTGTGACGGAATTATTCTCTTTGGTTTCGTAGTCAACGGTAATTGCAAACGGCGTACCGATCTCGTCCTGACGCCGGTATCTGCGCCCAATCGCTCCGCTGTCGTCATATTCGGCAAGGATGCCGGATTTGTGGAGGGTGCTGGTGATCTCTCCTGCAATCGTGTCGAGATCATCGCGGGTCATGAGGGGGAAGACTGCGACCTGCACAGGTGCAACCTGCGGTAAGAGTCGCATCACGACCCGGGTTTCACCGTCAGCGGTGTCCTCGTCATAAGCCTGTTCGAGCACCGCGTAGCACATCCGGTCGATACCATATGACGGCTCGATGACGTGTGGCACGATATCCTCGCCCCGGACATCGACAATCTCATCCCGGACCTCAAAGAGATCGGGAGGGATGTGGATCTTCTCGCTGTCCACCTCAACCTCCGCACCCGACGGGGTTGGGGTCGCCATTTCGAGAGCCTTAAAGACCGCTTTGGCCTTGGTGCGGTACTGCTTGCCGAGCACGCTCATGTTCGGGATGATGCGCCGGCGCGGGACTTTCTTTGGTTCATCGAACTGGATGAAAACCGTCATCGGAGTGCCGCTCGCATCTCCGTGGGCTTTCAGATCGTAGTCAGTCCGGTCTGCAATACCCACAGTCTCGACCCAGCCAAATCGCCCGGAGAATACTTCCGCGTCCCAGCAATCGGCCGCGTAGTGCGCCCGTTCGTCGGGAAGATGTTGCCGGAACCGGAGCCGTTCCGGCTTTATTCCTACCTGTATGAGGAGTTCATGGGTGAGAGCAACATAGTAAGCGACATATTCGTTGGCGATGACCCCTTTGTCAACAGCCTCCCGCATCGACATCGAAACCGGCGGTTCGCACTTCTCCTGCCTTGTGTGGGTGAGGAGCGGCATTGTGTAGTCCGCGTAGCGGCGGAACATCGGGTGACAGTTCTTACAGGATGGGTGGACGAAGATCTCGGCCTCTGCCTGGGTGAATTCGCGGAGCCTGATCATACCCTGACGGGGCGATATCTCGTTCCGGTAGGACTTGCCTATCTGGACTGCACCGAAGGGAAGCTTGTCCCTGTAGAACCGAAGCAGCCGGGTGAAATCAACGAATATTCCCTGTGCTGTCTCGGGACGGAGGTACCCGGTACGCTGCGAGCCAGGTCCGATGGACGTCCTGAACATCAGGTTAAACTGAAAGACTTCGACCTTACCCAGCACCTCTTCGCATACGAGGCATCTGCAGCTGGCGAGTTCGAGCGAGAGTTCCTCATTCGGCATGATGGACGGGTTCTTCACGCCACCGCCATCAGCAACATGGTCAGCCCTCAGGAATTCCTTGCAGTGCGGGCACTGGCACATCTTATCAGCAAATCCGGCGACATGCCCGGAAGCGATAAAAACTGCTTCCTGTGCAATTGTCGGGCACTCGATCTCGTAGTATCCTTCCCGGATGACATAAAAATACCGCCAGATATCCTCAACCCGCCGTTTCATCATCGCACCGAGAGGACCGTAATCTATGAATCCGGCCACGGCACCATAGCATTCCGAAGTCGGCCAGATAAATCCACGGCGTTTTGCAAGATCCATCACCTTCTCAAAAACATCATCAGAACCCTGTATCACTGGTTACCACTTCTTTTTTTTAAATTGTGTAATTCAATTATCCCTCGCTAATATTATAACTCTCGTCAAAGGAATGAGAAAATCAAAGGAATTGTAATAGCGAATTAGGCGGCATCCCTGTATTTGGTGAAAGCCTCAGGATAATAAAAAATTCTCGTAATACGTTCCTTTCCCCGCAAACCGGAATTTTATCTGATGAAAAAACGGGCGATGGAGAAATGTTCAAAGAACCCGAACGCTCTCCGGGGGTTTGACCCCCCCCCTTTGTGCTTTTCCCCCAATATACGATATCTCCTAAAAAAGTAATATTTCATCATTGCTGCCTAAGTGCAATGGTTATACGAGGACATGCAAGTCCACTTCCCCTTTACCTTACCTGTGCTTTTATCATCCTCACGTAATAAAAGAAATTCTACTTATCCGCAAAAAACGCATTATAAAAACGAAAAAAATACAGTCTGATAAAAAGAATAGAATTATTGTTTCCCGAACTTAAGCAATTGTATGTGATATATTTATGACCTATTTTGTATTCCGGGTGAAAAATGACAGGGAGTTAAAATCCCGTGTCTTATACGCTATTCTTAGCCAGAATCCGTCATATTCCGTGAAAGAATATAAGGAGGAACCAGATCCTGCGGACAATAATTATCACATTATCAGTCTGACAGCATATGAAAAAGGACCCTATCGCCATCTCAGGAAAATATTGAGCGAATTTATCAAAAATAATGATATAGAATGCCTTAATGAACCGTCGTCAGTTCTGCTTAAATAGTTATTTTTTTAAAAAGTTTTTTTAAACGAATTACCCCGTTGCAGATTTGATTCTGCATCATTTAAAGGTCTTTTGGTCAAACGATGCTTAAAGATAGCATTAAATAGAAGGCGAAGTATTGTATATCCTAATCCCATGACGGGGTATGCAATGACCGAAGACAAACGC
>Ga0326726_10000236_pt1 | contig 53701 bp, 42 predicted proteins | sample MHFenrmetagenome_2_FD_207603 | JGI IMG/M metagenome (GOLD analysis project Ga0326726, IMG submission 207603) | Lab enriched peat soil microbial communities from Michigan Hollow, Ithaca, NY, United States - MHF15MN | ecosystem: Environmental > Terrestrial > Soil > Wetlands > Peat | place: USA... | reverse complement strand
TTTATTAAAAATTATTTATAAAAAAACCATGGCTATTGCGCCATGGTTTAAATTTGCTGTAGATGCCCCGCAAGCGGTCCTGCTCACATTATCTTGCTTATTTTGATTTTGAAGAAAACCTGTTGATCAGGTAAGCGCCCAATGTCAGCACCAGGTAGAAAACAATAAAGAAGAGCAGAAAATTAATCAAATAGTCAACTTTCTGGACTGAAGGACTGCGGGTGGCCATGATAGCGATATTTCTTGGTATGAAGTTGAAGGCATAAAATTCAAGAACAGCCGCCAGAACGGCAGCGATGATAGCTCTTCTTATTGAAATAAACATAAGACTCCTCCTCATCAGAAAGTAATTTCTTTCTGGTTGTATATAAGGTCGCTATATTCCCGGTCATCCAACCAATTTAAGAAGCGGTGTTTTTAATGCGGACGTTAACGACCCGGTGATCTTCCGACGTTGAATTTTGCCAACTCATCGGCCATTTTCACCAGGCGCTGGTCCACGCGTGCAAAAATACCGTCGGGGGTAAAACTCCCGTCTTCTTTCCTGCCTGCCGGCACACCGGTCAGCAGCTCGATGCCTTCCTCGATGGTAGCCACCGACCAGAGATGGAACTTGCCCGCCTGCACCGCCTCCACGATCTCCTGCTTCAACATCAGGTTGGGCACGTTGCTGGCAGGGATCATCACACCCTGTTCCCCGGTCAAACCTTCGGCTTTGCACACACTGAAGTAGCCTTCGATCTTCTCGTTCACGCCGCCGATGGCCTGCACCTCGCCTTTCTGGTTGACCGAGCCGGTCACGGCGATACTCTGCTTGATGGGCTCTTCCGCCAGGGCGGACAGGATGGCATACAATTCTGTGCTGGAGGCGCTGTCCCCGTCCACGCCGCCGTAATTTTGCTCGAAAACGAGACGTGCGTTCAGGCTGAGAGGCTTATCCCTGGCAAATAGCTGGGCAAGATAACCCGACAAAATCAACACGCCCTTGGTATGGGTCGGTCCGCTCATTTGGGCCTCCCGCTCCACGTTAACCACGCCGTTCTCCCCCAGGCCAATGCTGGCTGTGATGCGACTGGGCTGACCGAAAGAGATATCCCCCATTTGGAGCACCGACAGGCCATTTACCTGTCCCACCGCCGAGCCGGTCAGGTCAATTTTGATCACATTTTTAGTGATCATTTCCTGGATGCGTTCCTGGATCAGGCTGGACCGGTAAAAGCGTTCCTCGATGGCCCGCTCGATATGGGTGGATGTAACTTGCTCAGCTTTCTCCTGGATGGCATAATAATTGGCTTCACGGATCACGTCCGCGATCTCTCCAAAGCGGGTGGAAAGTTTGCCCTGGTCGTCTGCCAGCCGAGAACCATGTTCGACCACGCGTGCCAGTCCCGTCGCGTCGAGGGGGGTCAGGTTTTGCGACTGGCATAAGTTACGAACAAAACTCGCATAATCCTTTATATGTTCATCAGTCCGGTCCATTTGCGAGTCGAAATCGGCCTTGACCTTGAACAGTTCGGTGAAATGCTCGTCGTAAGCCAGCAGCAACTGGTAGATTTCCCCGCGCCCCACCAAAATGACCTTTACATCCAGCGGGATGGGTTCCGGGCGCAGACTCTTGGCAGTAAAAACGGGTTGCTCGAAAGGCTCCTCGATGGCGATCTCACTGTTGCGCAGGCAGCGTTTTAGGCTCTCCCAGGTAAACGGATTGCGGATGACGTCCTCGGCGGGCAGGACCAGATAACCGCCGTTGGCACGTTGCATCGACCCGCCGCGGATCAGGGTGAAATTTGTGATCAGGGCACCCATCATGGCTTCCTGCTCGATGCGACCGAACAGGTTGCTGTAGGTGGGATTCATCTCTGCGATCACCGGCGCACCCTTCAGCTTGCTGTTGTCTACCACCACGTTGATGCGATACTTGTCGGTTGGACTTCGCTTTGGACCCGGAACCTGTTTCTCCTTTTCTTCAGCTTCCGGTTTGAACTGGGCGATATTCTCCAGGATGTTATTTTCAACCGCCTGAAGATGGGCAAGCACGTCGGGCAATTGCTTGTACTTCTCGAGCAGGGCAGTCACTAGGTGGTCAAGAACAAAATGAACCACCTGCTGGTCCAGTTTATCCTGTGCCTCACCCGCGCTGTTGTCCAGTGCGCGTGTCTGGCGCACGACCGTCTCGATTTCTTCCTGGACTTTCGCCTCCGCATCCTTCAGTTTCTCGCGTTCTTTCTCACCGAGGGCAATGAAATCCTTTTCGCTTAGGGGTTTATCATTCTTCAGTGGGACCGGGATGATCCCCATGGGTGTCGCCTGCAGCCCAAAACCGTTTTCCCGAGCAAATCCTCCCATTTTTTCGATCAATTGCTCTTTCTGTTCCTGGAAGGATTTCAATGTGTTTTCCTGCTGGGCTGCGTATTGCTCCCCCTCGAATGCCTCCTGGATATCATGCGTGACGGATTTGATGAACCCGTCCACGTCCTTCTGAAAATCCCGGGCACGCCCGGCCGGCAAGCGGATGGTGCGCGGGCGATAATTGTCATCGAAATTGTGGACGTAACACCAATCCATGGGTACCGGTTTGCTGACTGCAATTTCCTCGAGAAAACGCTCTATCGCGGTGATCCTGCCTGTACCGGGCATGCCAGCCACGAAAATGTTGAACCCTTTTTCACGGATGTCCAAACCGAAGCGCAAAGCCCGCACCGCCCGTTCCTGGCCGATGATATTACCCTGCGACTCTCCTTTAGGCCGGTTTTTACTGCTAAGAGTCTTTGGATCGCAAGTCAGGCGCAATTCATCCGCAGATAGTTTGCGTATCAAGATTGTCTCCTTCGCCATTCGTTTAAAAAAGTGAAATGGCAACTGGAAATAAAGTATAGCATGCCACTGTGAAAAGTGCATTATCAGCGTAACAAACTGGCAGTGCACACATCACCCGGCACGATTGGAGGAACGGGGGGAATGCATGGCGATCTTTTGGTAACTGGTCGATGACTTCTTTACCCCGCCATACCCATGGTGCTCGAAAAATCAGTAACAATCAACGACAAATGAGCATCAGGATTTCCACGCCATTTGGGTGTATAAATCGAATTCATGATGGATCATCTATCCAGATATCTGCGACAAATAAGCCGGGAGACCTTCTCGTCCCTGCACGTGCGCAACTACCGCTTGTATTATATCGGGCAGATCATTTCCACTTCCGGCACGTTCATGCAGTCGGTCGCCCAGGCCTGGCTGGTGCTCAAGCTGACCAACTCCGGGACCGCCCTGGGTCTCACCACCGCCCTGCAGTATCTGCCCATCCTGATCCTGGGCCCGTACGGCGGCGTCATTGCCGATCGCATTTCAAAACGGAAAATCCTTTTCTTTACCCAATCGATATCCGGTATTCTCGCGTTGATCCTGGGGGTATTGGTGGCGACCAGCCTGGTAAAGGTATGGATGGTTTATGTACTGGCCTTTTGCCTGGGGATAACCACCGTTTTCGATAACCCCACCCGGCAGACTTTTTACATAGAAATGGTCGGGCCAGACAACCTGAGGAACGCAGTGACTTTGTATTCGACCCTAGTCAACCTGGCCCGCATCATCGGGCCGGCCATCGCGGCAGGGTTGATCGCTGTCTTTGGGCTGGCGCCCTGTTTTATTATTAATGGGTTCTCTTACTTTGCGGTGGTGATCATGCTTGGGATGATGAACACCGGCGAACTGGTCGTCACCCCACCGTTACCGAGCGCCAAAGGCCAGCTCCAGGAGGGACTCAAATACGTGCTCTCCACCCCGGTCATCGGGTACAGCCTCTTGATGATGGCCCTCATCGGTACGCTCACCTTTGAATTCCAGGTCAGCCTGCCGCTCATCGCCCAGTTTACGTTCAAGGGGGATGCCAGCAGTTATGCGTTCCTGTCCGCTGCGATGGGATTCGGTGCATCCATCGGAGGGATTTTCTTTGCCAGCCGCAAAGGCATCTTGCCATTTAAGCTGGTCAGCGCTTCCCTACTGTTCGGACTGACAGTTCTGGGAGCAGCCTTCATGCCAAGCCTGCTGCTCTCGGGACTCGTAATGGTGCTGGTGGGGATCGCTTCGATCAACTTTTCCTCCCTCGGGAACAGCCTGCTGCAGTTGGAGAGCTCGCCGCAAATGCGCGGACGGGTGATGAGCTTCTGGACGATGGCCTTCCTGGGCACCACCACGTTTGGCGGACCGATCGTCGGCTGGGTGGCGGAGATCGCCGGGGCGCGCTGGGGCCTGGCAATAGGGGGCCTGGCAGCCCTGGTCGCGGCTGCCCTGGGTGCGGTGACACTGCGCAAGGTTGGGAGCGGAAAGACGGAATCAGCCGGTCGGTGACATCTGGCTGAGGGCGATTGACGTCGCTGTTCGCAAGATGGTACGGATTTCCACCAACGCACCCCTTCGCCAGCTTAAGTTTGGATTACCTTGATAATTCCAACCCTCCGATGAATTCCCTCAAAACCGAGTCAAGCGGGACGACCGAGTCATCTGTTACGGGATCAATGCTATCCAGCAAAGCGTATACCCGGGAAGCCCGGCTGTAGGCATCCTGCCTGAGCGGGTCATCCTTATATTCCTGGGTCCATTTCTCGAAATATTCCAGAAGCTTGGGTCGGTAGATCGGCAGCTCATAAGGCATCCCGCTGTTCACAATATAATCAGCCGAGGATATGTAGGGGAGAATGCTTCTTAACTCACCTGATCTCACGTAATGCCAGTGGGTTAATGTCTGGCCGTAATCGGAGGCGCGGGAAGCCGCGTCCCTGAGCATCCTGCGCATGAGCCGGATATCCGTCCACCTGACATATTCCCCATTGTTGCACTTTAGCTGCAACAGCGGCTCAATAAAAACCTTGTAAGATGCATCCTGCAACCCCTCTGTAAGCGGGGGGTACAAACCATACAGGCTGTCGATCAGTAAAATATCGTTCTTCGCCAGCCGGGTGGGCGTTGTTTTTGGGCTGCGTTTCCCGGTCTTGAAATCATAGTAAGGCATCTGGATTTCTTTTCCAGCCAGCAAATCCTTTAAGTGGCTATTAATTAAGTCGATTTCCAATGCTTGGGGAGTCTCAAAATCATAATCTCCGAATTCATCCTTGGGGTGCAGCTCCAGGTCGAAATAGTAATTATCCAGGTTTAGCTCCAGGAATGTAAAACCCTTTTCAGCCAGCCTAAGCGCAATTTTATTTGTTGTGGTGGTTTTTCCGGATGAAGATGGCCCCGCAATAATCACCAATTTGATTTCAGCCCTGTTCGCCAAAATGGCGCCCTCCACCGTGTTAATATCCTGGGAATAGGCTGTTTCAGACTCCATCACAATATCTTGAATATCCCCGTTGTTTATTCTTTTGTTTAACCCTTCAACTGTATTAACACCATGGTCCACCGCCCAATTGAGGACTGACCATAGCTTTGCCCAGGGAATGTTTTCCTTGTTCTGTTCGGAGGTTGATTTTCCCTGCAGTCTGCCGCGGTTTCTTTCATCTCTATATAAAATGTATGCCTTGGCAACTTTGGCATGACCATTTTCAATTAAAACTTTTTCGACGATATCCTGGATATCTTCCACCGATGGGATCTTATCCGGCGAAAAGTCTTTATCCACCATGGCGACCACCTGGTCGCTAAGGGCCCGGGCGATTTGTCTGTCCCTTCCACCCACAGCCACTGCAGCCCGGTAGATGGCATTCGTAATCCTTTCCTGTGTAAAAGGGACCACCCGTCCATCCCGCTTTTTCACATGCTTTGTCTTAGCCATATGACCAATCCTTTCCAACTAGTGAGCGTACGTCTCTCTGACTCCGTTTGTTTATCTCGAGTAAACTAAAACAAAAAACCAGCCAATGATGCCAGTTCATGCTGTAAACCGGACCTGGCTCCTGGATATGGTTCTAAAAATTATCTCCAAACCAGGAATTGTAGTCACCACAGTGCGAATTGTACCCTCAAGCTCCAAAGATGGGCATGGGATTTAATAATATTTTAGTCGGTAACGATAAAAATAAGACCCTGACCCACCCAATGGTTTGACTCGCCCCTCTTCCGAAGAATGATCCACAATCTCGATCAGGAGAGCTCATGTGATGGGAATTTTAACGTTTGGACCCCAGGCAAAATATCTCGGTTTGATAAACAATGGGTTTAGAAAAGAAATATACACAATAAAATTATTATGTAATTCTATCTTCCGCGCGGATGATCAATTCAACGATCTCTTCCACGGAGAATCGGCGCTCCACCTGCCGGCGCACTTTTTTGAGCTGCGAAAACCGGTATGGGGAATGCCGCTCCAATTCATTAAGGTATTGTCGGCTGTACAGGTGCCCCACCTGCCCGGCTGAATCGATCAGCAGCGGGGTTATGCATTTGCGCATGATCTCCTCGAGCGTACCCAACCCGGCAACGGGAAAATCAACCAGGGAGTCCAATAAGCCTTGCCCAAAAACGATGAGGCGGCTGGTTATGGCGTCCAAAGGCCAGTGGCGGGCTGTCTGGGAAAAAACGGTCATGATCCCATCCTGGCAGTCCTGTTCCACGTCTTCCAGGTCGTCCATGAACTGGGTGAAGGCCCCGTAGTAAAACGTAAACATGCGCTGCGAGGCTGTCAGGCTCCCGGCAACCAGATAACCATCTGCCAGCACCGAAGTCCCGCCTTTTTCAAAGACAAGACCGGGCACATCCATTTCATATGGTGAGGCGTGCGGCACCTGCAGGCGCATGCTATTAACTTGTGCCCGGTAGATTGCCATCAGGCTCGCATATACGTCCGGGTGGGACTGCCTGTCATATTGACCTTCGATCATCCCCACCAGGTCGAATATTTTATGCTCCACTCCATTAACTGACGTGACCTGCTTCCCCTCCAGCCTCTGTTTGAACCGGCTGATAAATTCTGTCTTGATCTCAGGTCGGATACCCGGATCGTCCAGGTAGTTATCACTGTACGGGTACAGCAGGCTGAAAGCCAGGATGGCTGGTGTCATTTTCACCGGCAGTCCAAACAGGTACTGCAGGAAGGTCATTGTCCAGGCATTTCGTCCAGCCTGGTAGATGTCCGCTGCAGGGATGTGCGGGTCGAACCGGCGCGCCTCGATGACAAATTCTTCGATCGACTCGGCAAAGCCATATGAAGTCAGAGTGCTTACATGCCGGTCTTCCAGGTTGAAGGTGGTCTTTAAGAAATCTCCTGCCAGCGGGAATAACCGGTCCTGCAACGCCTGCCGGTCGGGTCGTTCCATGGAAGCCTGCTGCAATTCCTTCCCAAGCTGGTTCAGGGAATTCACCAGTTTTAATTCGCGGGCTTTTTTCTCATCCCGGCTGTAAACCGGCCCCAGGTCGGGTATGCCGGATTTGCAGTTCCACCAAAGCTCTTTACAATGCCCTACCAGGCTGTTAACGATATCTTCGAAAAGCATATTGTTTTGAACCTGGTTTTCTAAATCAACAACTGGCATTGCATCGACCTCTGCTTCGTCACAATTGGTTATATTCATTTACGCAAATTCGACAATAAAGATTTCATGTCATTTCAACCAACTACCTGCGGTAAAAGGGTGATTTCTGGACCACTTCTGGACAAAGGTTTTTTCTCCAGGAGAATGGCACTATTCTACTGCTTCCCGGAGCAATATCAGAATATCACGTCGAAATTATATGATCCACATTTTCTCAGTCAAAAACCATGGCTAAGTCAGCCATGGTTCATGATAAGTTGAGGGAGAAGTGGGGACGTGGTGCAGCATATCCGGGGAAACACCCGCCTCCAGGATATTCGCCAAGCCCGTAATGGTTAATATAACCAGCTGGCTTGCGGACGATCTTCAGGAAATCAGTCCAACTTGTTTGCCGACTTTCTCGAACGTCTCCAGGATGCGGCTCATTTGTGCGTCGGTATGGGTGGCCATATAACTGGTACGCAGGAGTTGGGAACCTTCGGGGACAGCCGGGGCGATGACCGGGTTGACAAAGATGCCGGCATCGAAGAGCGCTTTCCAGACCGCCAGCGTACGCATATCATCACCAATGTGGATGGGAATAATGGGGGAGTCCGATTTGCCGATGTCGAATCCTAGGCGAAGGTATTCCTTTCGCATATGAGCACCAATGTCGTTAACGCGCTGGATCCGTTCCGGTTCAGTCTGCATGACATGCAGGGCAGCCAGGGCTGCCGCGGCATTGGCAGGCGGGATGCTGGCACTGAATATCATCGCACGCGCGTGGTGCTTGATGTAGTGGATAACGTCGTCATCTCCGGCGATGAAACCGCCGAGAGAGGCGAAGGATTTGCTGAAGGTAGACATGATGAGATCAACTTCGCCTGTCAAATTAAAATGAGCGGCTGTGCCACGTCCGCCACCCAAAACACCGGTCGCGTGGGCATCGTCCACCATCAGGCGGGCGCCGTATTTCTTGCAGAGTGGGATGATCCCGGGAAGAGGGGCAATATCGCCTTCCATGCTGTATAGCCCATCCACCACCACCAGTTTGCCGGCTTCCCCAGCCGCACGCAAAACACGCTCCAGGTCGGCCAAATCGTTGTGGCGAAAGCGGATCGTCTTCCCCCAGCTAAGCTTCGCCCCATCCACTATGGAAGCATGGTCCTGCTTGTCGAGAACCACCACGTCCTCCCGGCTGACGAGCGCACTGATGGTACCCAGGTTGGTTTGCATTCCGGTCGAGAAAACGAGGGCGGCTTCCTTTCCCACCCATTCAGCCATTTCACGCTCAAGTTGTTCATGCAGTTCGATGGTTCCGTTCAAGAAGCGGGACCCAGTACAAGAAGTCCCATAACGTTGAATGGCGTCCAATGCGGCTTCCCGGACCTTGGGATGGGTCGTCAAGCCGAGATAGTTATTCGACCCGCACATGATGAGGCGGTGCCCGCGAAAAACAGCTTCGGTCCCCTCGTTTTCGGTCAACGGGATGAAATAGGGATAATAACCCCCCTTGATGGCCTCTCTTGCGGTGGTGAAATTCGAGCATTTCTCAAAGATATCCATGGTTATTCTCCCGTTTGTTGGAATGGTTTGCTTCACTCATCACAATCTAGTCCCAATTTTGGATAGTAAAAACTCCCAGCTTTTCAGCGAAATGCAGGGGATTTTTATGGCTTTTTGTTTTTCTTTCCCGCTCCTGCCATCATGTCCAGGACGCTGAAAACGAGGCTTTTGGGCAATTTGCTGCTAAGGATATAGAACAGTCGCGAGTCAGTCCCAGGGAAGATCATGAAGTTACCCCTCTCTGCCTGCCGCAGGATGGAGCGGGCCACCTTTTCGGCAGAGAGAGCCTTGGTATTCCCTGAGAGGGCCTTCGTTTCGGAGGGCTTGAAAGGCTCCTCGTACGCCAGTTGTGGCGTGTCGGTATCGGGCGGGAAAGCCACCGAGACTCGAATGCAATGCGGTTTCATCTCAGCCCGCAGGACCTCCGAGAAACCGGTCACGGCATATTTCGACGCTCCATAAGCGCTGTATCCAAACACACCCAGGTACCCCGCCATCGAAGAAATATTGATGATATGGCCGGAGCCGCGCGCCAGCATGGCCGGCAGGACTGCTGTGGTCACATAAACCGTCCCGAAATAATTGACCCGCATCAACCGCTCGAAAACTTCACGCGAAAGCTCCTGTACGTATCCGGGCTGGGTAATTCCAGCCGAGTTAAAAACCACATCGGGCGTCCCTGCAGATTTCGTCACAGTTTCGACCGCCCGCTCAACCTGGACCGGGTCCGAGACGTCGGCAGGGGCTATCCCGCATTGCTGGGATGGGTCGCACCGGGCAGCCTCCACTTCCTTGAGCGCCGTCTCCAGAAGTCCAACCCTGCGCGCGGTCAGCCAGACCTGTGCGCCTGCGGCTGCCAGTTGCTTTGCCGCAGCCAGTCCAATCCCGCTCGAACCTCCGGTGATCATTACAACCTTTTTGTACCAATACTTGTTTTGTTCCATATCTACCTCTATTACTACGTCTAATAATAAAAACGTGGCGAACTAATAAGATTGGTAATAGCTACTTCCCGTATTATTCGAAGGTAAAACGTTCCACGCTTTACCTTCCATCCACGCTCGATAATGCAGTCGCGAATTTGGTCAGCGCCTCGTCGATGATCTCATCCGTGTCGGCCATGCTGGTATACATGCGGCTGCCCGCCAGGGTGATGAGCCCGTTGGCCATGTAGGCGGCGCCCATTTCTTCCATCATGTGTCTGCGAGGTTTCATCTCCCTGAGCAGCTTTAGAGGGTTGTGCAGGTCGAGCAGCATCACGCCGGAAGTTTCCAGGTGGACGATGGGGCCCTGGTTGAATGCCACGTACGGCAGGTCGTACTCTTCGATGATCGCCTGCAGGCCGCGCGTCAGGCGGTCGCCTGCCTTGCCTGCCAGGACCGGGGCATTGGTGCGTTCCATCTCGAGCAGGGCGTGGTAACCCGCCACGCAGGAGAGGGGGTTGGCCGAAAGGGTCCCACCCACGTAAGCCCGTTCTCCTGCACCCCCAATGCCGGCTGCGAAGCACTGGATCACATCCGCGCGTCCGCCCACGCCGCCAGCCATCGGGTACCCACCCGCGATGCATTTGCCGAAAACGGTCAGGTCCGGTTTGATCCCGAAATATCCCTGCGCCCCACCCATCCCGAGGCGGAAACCTGTCACCACCTCATCAAAGATCAGCAGTGCCCCGAATTCGTCACACAGCTCGCGGACTTTTCGGTTGAAATCAATTGGGACCGGGCGGGTGCCACTCTCGGGTCCGACCGGTTCCAGGATGACCGCAGCCGTCCCTCCCAGGAGACGGTTGAAGATCAACCTGGCTCTCAGCGCTCCCAGCGAGTTCGGAAAGAATTCCTGGGTGTTCGCAGTCGCGCCGAACGGGATGCCCTTTGCTTCCAGGCGCCCCACTCCCGGGATGTGCAGCCCGTAGACCATCGAGTCGCTCCAGCCATGGTAGGCTCCGCCAACTTTGATGATCTTCTTTTTCTTCGTAAATGCCCTTGCCGCGCGGATGGCCGCCATAACGCTCTCCGTCCCCGAGCCGAGCATGCGGAACATTTCCACCGACGGCACGAAGCGGTGAATGAGCTGGGCAAGTTTGAGTTCGTACTCGTGAAACAGGCCGGTTACCGGTCCGCAGGTCTTCAGCAACTCGATGACTCGATCACGCACCGGGGCGTAATTGCTGCCCAGCACCGTCGGTCCGCCGGCCTGCAGGAAATCAATATAGCGGTTGCCATCCACATCCCAGAGGTATGCACCCTCTGCCTTTTCAATGGCGATCGGAAACGGATAGTTAAAGGCCAGGTTGTGCTGAACCCCGCCTGGGATAAGCTTGCTAGCCTCCTCATTGAGCGCCTTCGAACGGGCGCAATGGCTGTCAAAATAACCAAGGTATTCCTGCATCTTCCCACTTCGAATCGGGCGGATTGGCTGGTTTAACAGGTTCTTTAACCGGGCGTAGATTTCAACGGTATCGGGGTACTCGGAGATTGCGGATTGTTGTTCGGTCATTGGGTTACCCTTTTTTTTGCCGTAATATTGTCAGGCCGGTTTCCAGGTGATTATTTGGCATCTTGTAGTCCATGCTTACCATTTGGATTTTTTAGAATTTGGGTGGCTTGTGACAAATACAAAATATCATCTAAGCATTTAAACTCTTGTAGCTGCCCTTGTTGCGGCGATAAAACCGAACAAATTCTGCAAATAGCTTATCGTAAAGCTCCCGGTTCTCCGGGTTTGGCGAATAGGTGGCCTTGAACCCGACTTTTTGCGGGATATCTTTGAAGGCCAGGTGTCCCAGTCCTACCGCCGCGATGAAGGCAGCCCCGCGTGCATTGGCCTGGATCGGGTCGCGTACCTGGCGGATGGTCACGTTCAGCACATCTGCGAGGATCTGGCTCCAGAGATCCGATCTTGCGCCGCCACCGACAAAATTTAATTGGGTTATTTTGCGACCCATGAATTTCTCGGCAGGTTCGATCAACCAGCGGGTGTTAAGCGCTATCCCTTCCAAAAAGGCGCGAATGATGTCCTCGCGGGTATTCTCCAATGAGATGTTAAAGAGGGCGGCGCGGGCATTCCGGTCGTCAACGGGGGAACGCTCCCCATAGATCCACGGCATGTACATCAAGCCATGACTCCCGGGTGGAACTTTTCCGGCAATCCGGTCAAAGATCTGGAAAACATCCGGAGCCTGATCTGCCTGTAAAAGTTCATCCTTATGGTAGAGGATCTTATCGCGTAAATAATTCAAATTACCGCCGGCAGTGGTCTGCAGGGCGATCAGCAGGTATTTACCAGGGATGGCACAGGGTACCGAAGCAATAAACGTGGAAAGATCCGTCTTTTTAGCCGGCACATGGGCAGCCACCCAGCTGGATGTCCCTATATATATATGTGCGTCGAAATCGTTTACCGTCCCGGCACCGATGGATGCCGCGCTGACATCGACCGCACCGGCTACGACCTTGACCCCGTCTTTCAGTCCGAGTGTCCGGGCTACGTCCTTTTTCAAATCGCCAATCACGGTGGTGCATTGGACAAGCTCCGGGAACTTGTCCGGGGCGATGCCGCAGTCTTTAAGCAGCCCATCATTATAGGTAATATGCGCGGAATCGCGGTTGTCGGTAACCCAGGAGGTCAGGATCGAATCGGAAGTGGCAACGAATTTACCGGTAAGACACAGGTTCATGTAGTCCAGGGCATTCAGGAATTTATAAGTTTTTTGATAAATTTCTGGAAATTCATACCGTACGAGCAGCATGTGTGCGGACGGGTCTGACCCGGTTAAGGTAGGCAGGCCTCCGGTCAGGTTGAGCCAGCGCGGCAGCTTGAAAATATTGTATCCAGACACGGTGAGCGGGCCGCCAGTGAGTTTGGGAAGATGCCTGGCGCCGCGCATATCCAGCCACGAGATCACGTTCATCAGCGCTACGCCTTCAGCGTCCACCGGGATGGTGCATTCCCCCTGGGAAGAACAACAAACGGCAATGACACTTTCGACCGGCACCAGGTTTTTCTGGATCAATCGTTTGGCCGTTGAGATGAAAGCCTGCCACCAATCCGACGGGTTTTGTTCCGCACCGCCGTCCGGAAGAACGATGAGAGGGATTTCCTGGACTTCCCAGCCGACCACCTTGCCGGAGATGGAAATCAATGCTGTTTTCAGGGCAGATGTGCCCAGGTCAATAGCCAGGATATAGGGTTCTTTTTCCAAGGTCAATTCCTTTGGAGATAGGGTTTGTGGAAATTACGTCCGTTATATCATAACCCCGCTGAATGCGTGAGTTATGCTTTTCAGTCGCTGGATCATTTTCAAATCAATTGAATGGATCGGTCAGGGAAAGCTGCTTCCTGCCTGGAATCATTATGCGCTGGGAGCTTTCCCGAGGAGCCCGATCAGCTTCTCCGGCTGATGGGAAAACTCTGCGATCGGAATCTCCCCCCGTACCATGGCCATCAGGGTATCGGTCAGCAGGCGGTTGACGGGTGTCGGGACCCCGAACTTCTCACCATAGCGCACGACTGCCCCTTGCAGCCACTCCACTTCGCTCTTTTTTCTTCCGGCGTGCAGGTCGATATGAAAGGATGGCATCTTCCCGCCTCTGCCGCCGCCGACGACTTTCATCAATATCGGATGGGCAAGGAAGGGCGGCAGGCGCAAGGCTAAAGCCAGGGCCCGCACCGGGATCCTGGGCAGGTTTATCGGATGGATCCCCTGGGCAGCCATGACCGCCATTGTTTCCTCCGACATGCGAATATCCAGATCGTATAATCCCGGGTGAGAAAAAACTTCCTCCGGGCTGATATCGATGATCGCTGCTGTTGCACTCCCCGGCAGGTTGGCCAGGAGCTTGGACCACTTCATGTCCGCTGGGCGCGGGCAAAGCTGCGCATTCAACGAGGCGGAATTCAGCGCAGCCTCCAATCGCTCTGAGAGGGGATGCCCGGCCGCGATCCCGACCCCGCGCGCCTTTTCCAGGACGATATCGCCAGCAGTTCGCCGGAAAATCGAGCAGGTCACCGTGCCGGCGATGACACGCTCCTGCCCGAGTATGGCTGCTATGGCGGGTTCGTTCTCGACACCATTTTGCAGGCAAAGAATGGGCGGCATCTTGTCTGCGAGAGGCTTGATCTCTTCAAGGGCTGCCGCAGTGTCGAAGGATTTAATGGCAAAGATGGCAACGTCAAAAGGTCCGAGCTTCATCGCCTCCTCGAGCGAAGACACAATTCCAATCGAATTGGGTGAGACGATAAAAGGCGCGGATGCCTTCCTGGCTTTGTCGATGGTCACATCCAACCTCAGTCCATGCAGCCTCAGGTCGGTCGCTACAGACGGTTGCTCAATAAAAGTCACCTTGTGCCCGGCGAGGGCAAGCGATCCTCCAATGTAGGTACCCACCGCCCCGGAACCGAAGGTCAGCACTGAGATCGGTTTTATTCCATTCATTTATTTTTCTCCAATTTATAAGGTTGTAATGGTCGCATGATCATCTTATTTAACTCTCATTCCACGATAAAGATTCCCCAACCCGGGAAACTGGTTGACCCTGGATATAAATGAGAAATTTCCAGGCTGATTGCTTTCGGACCCTGTTCTCCTGGGCAATGGCCCTATTCTACCCGCTTCCTTGACCAAATACGAAATTTCTTCTTATTCCCCAGTAATCGTCCCAGGATAAAAAAAACATGGCATTGTCCGCCATGGTTCGAATAACGCATTCCGCTACACGCCCCGTTTATGCCAGTGAAAGCGAGATCGTCTAAAGATGGATAGGGGTTTAAGCCCTGGAACCAGGATGCTTACCGGCGGGGAATTTTCCCGAGAGAGCCAAAAACAGCCATCGGCAGGCTTGCAACCAGCATGGTGCCCAGTATCTGTGCCATGGGCCAGCCATAATCATAGAAGAAAATGGGTGCCAGACCCGTGGGGGAGGGCGCCATTGCAATGTGACCGAACCATGTCCCGATCAATGCCAGGAAAATAACCATGCCAGTGATGGATATTTTTGCAGCAACAGGACGCACCCACTGGGCGAAGGCATACCCGGCAGATATGAAAAAACACCCGGCTGCGAATAAAACTCCACCTGGCAGCGTGTTCAGGAAAAGGATGTCATATAACAAAAGCCCGACGGTCAGGATCGTTCCACCAACCAGGGTGGCGATCGCCATGCGGACCAGGGTTTTTGAGGATGGAAGGATTTCCGAAAGCAGGCGGGTGACAAAAATCCCGAAACCGAAGGCGAACCCCATGAACAGGCCGCGTTCGACGGCAACACTTATTCGGGTCAGATCCATGTAATTGGGCAGCCGGTAGGTGAGATACACTTGTGCACCGAAACCCAGGAACACACCCAGTGCTGCCAGCCCATAGACACCCAGGAGGGATGCAAGGTTGGAAGCCAGCCAGTTTGCCAACCATTCCATTGAAAGCGACAGTCGCAAGTTTCGGGGAAGGTTGGAGGGCAGGCTTCCGGCAGCTTCGAGCACGCCAAACAGGGCGCGATTACGCCGAACCTCATTTGCCCGGGTGAGGAGTACCGCCACTGCTTGGGTTGAATGCAGGCGGCCAATCAGCCGTGCTGCCCGGTCGCCGATTGGGGTATTCTCACAGGCCAGGTGGGCCAATGCCTGGACTTGTCTTGTGTCCGGAATGGAAGTCTGCCAATGAGGCAATGGTTGGATCATTTTCTCCAGGAACTCAAAAATGCTTTGTTTTAAATCCTGGCTGACTGTGCTTCCGGCGATGTCCAGCAGGGAGAGAGTAAAGCCATCTGCCAGGACGATCTTCGAGCGGAGGATAGCCTGGTCCTTAAGGAGATAAGTAAAGGACCGGTTGGCAAGTGCCAGGTTATCCGGCCGGATTAATGCTGTCGCGATTCTCAATCGCTCCTTGGGGTTTTCCACTTTCTTCCACCAGTAATCGCAGTCATACCCATATACGAGGGCACAGTGCAGCAACAAGGAGTTAAGGTTTTCAGGTCCGCCTGGACTACGGGGTGTTTTTTGGCCCACACCGACCAGTGCGAACTTGGTCAGGGTCAGAGGAACTGCCGGGCTTGAAATATCCCAGCCTGTCAAGGCACGCTTGATGATCTCATCCGTTCCCAACCCAGGTGGGCTGACATCGATCCTCCGCGCTTCATCTACCGGTATGGGGGGCACATTGAATACGTCATAGAGCATTTGAATTACTTCGGAAGCTGATTTCGGGCGCTCAGCCCGCTCGGCGGCGGTGATCCGGCGCAAAGCCGTGACCAGCGCAGGTGGAAGTCCAGGGTCATACTCGCGTGGGTCCGGGATCTCCTCATTCGAATGCAACTGCTGGATTCCCAGCGCGATTTCCCCATCCCACGGGATGTGGCCCGTAAAAAATTGGTAGAGCATCACCCCGAAACTGTACAGGTCTGACTGGACGGTGATCTCCGAATGGCTGCTTTGTTCCGGTGGAGAATATGGCAGGGTGCCGTGCCCGGTATGCATGGCCATGGTACTGTCGGAAATGATACGCGCCAGCCCAAAATCGAAAACATAGATATTGTGGTTGAGGTCCATCAGCACGTTTCCGGGTTTCAAGTCGCGGTGAATGATATCGTGGCTGTGCAGGTAATCGAGTGCTGAGGCGATATGGGCTGCGAAAGTTAGGGAAGTCTCCACGGGTAAACGCCCGGTTGCGAGCTGGTCCTGCAGGGACCCCCCGGGAACGTAAAGGGAAACCAGGAAACGCAGCCCTCCCAGAATGCCAAAATCATAGAGCGGCAGGATATTGGGGTGTTCGAGTTGGCTGAAAAGGTGCCCCTGCTGGTCGAACATATTGTCCGTGACCGCCTGGATCTGCTGGTTGGATGTTTCGATGAATTTAATGGCTACGATGCGATTGTTTTCCTTTTCAAGGGCAGACCAGACAACGCCCTGTCCACCGGCACCGATTTGCTCCAATAACTCATAATGGAGGAAACGCATTCCTGTGCGAAGGTCTCTTATATAAAGTGGTGGGTATTCAGGCATTGATCTTTTGTATACGTCATGAACGCCCCCTAATTCTCAGCGAATCAAGAGGGGTAAAATTCCGAGATTATTGGAGGTGTTCTGCATTATTTTGTGATAGAAGTATCAATATAGCAATTGGCTAAACCGCCAAAGGTCACGCGGAGGGCATAATTACCCGCTGGCAAGTCGACATCGGGGTCAAAGTTAACTAATAAAGTTTTCGTACCACCAGTATTAATCGTTCGAGCCCCATCGCTCGAATCCCAGATAAATTCTGAACCTGATATCGCGAAATCACTAGGGGGAGTATCGTCAAATTGGTTGCCGGGCATATCCCAAATATATGTTACGTCCAACTGGATAAAATCCAACCTAATAGGAGGAGAATCCGGCCATTCGAGATGCAATTTAATAATTTTAATGGCCGACCCGAAATCATTATTAATGTCCGCGTTAAGTTCATCTATATTGAAGTAAATATTCGAAGACGGATAGTATTTAATTTGAGATGAATCACAAGCAACTGGGGCGCCGGGGGTGCTAGTGAAGGTATCCGTAGGGGTGAACGTGTCGGTTGAGGTGGGCGGGGTGTCTGCGGGCGTATTTGTTTCAGTATTCGGAAGAGAGGGGGTAGGTGTGTGGGTGGGCGTGAAGCTGGGTGTTGGTGTCCCTGTCGGGATTGGTGTGGAAGTGTGGGTTGCAGATCGCGTGGCAGTGGTGGTCCTGGTGCCAGTGCTTGTCCTGGTGGCAGTAGCTGAGGGGGAACGCGTCCCGGTGGGACTGGGGGTGGAGGTACGCGTCAAGGTTCTTGTGGGGGTGGGTGTCGCGGTTGAGCTGGCGGTGAAGGTTGGAAAAGGGGCCCGGCTGGGAGTGATGGCGTTGGCGGTCAGCATCCATTGGACTGCAAGATCCGTGGGCACCGGGGTGATCTCGGATGGGTCGCAATAGGTCCCGGTCAGGCTGCATGCCACTGACAGGTCGTCAGGTGACAAAGGCGCGGGTGTGGACGGGGGACCATAGGATTCTGTCCCGTTGAGCCCATCCAACGTAACAGAGACGCTTTGCCCGGCAGTGAAGATCTGCTGCTGTCCATCCGATTCTATGATGCCAGCACCGCTGTAAAGGCTGACGTCCATGGTCCCGTTCTGTTCAGCTTTCAGGCTGGCGTTGCCCATCAATGTCAATTCGGAGCCATTGACAACGAAGTGGATACCGGTGCCTTCGGGCATGGTGACCATCAGGCCGTCGAAGGGGATCTGGTCGCAGGCTACCTTTCCAAGCCCGCTGTAGAAATAATAAGTTTCGAGACTGCCGGAATTTTCAAGGGTGGTGTTGCCAAAGACCACCAGGGTGATGGTTTCACCGGGCAGCGACCGGGGCAGGTTGCTGATCACTTTGAAAATTGCGATGCCCCATTCATTCAGGGCGGGATCGAGGACCGATGCGGAAATGCTCTCGATCTGGTTGACACCGATAATGTTTCCGGGGGCTGAGAATTGGTCTGCGCTTCCCGGTATCAACCGGGCGTTGACGGTGTTGTTGCCATAACAGGCTTGATCAGAACCGATCCGGTTGCACAGGTCGCTGGAGGCGGCCAGAGCCCGGTCGATCAGTTTCTGGCAGTCGGCATGGCTGGCTGCCTGGGCTGTCCGGGTTAGATCACCAGGCAGGGTAAATGGGATGATCCCCCAGCGATAAAAGACGATGGCCCACAAAACGACACACACCAGTCCCGCTATTCCAACAAAACTACCCAGGAGAACCATCGACGAGCGGTTCCTATTTTTATTTTTCTCATTTGAAGGAGAGGACTTTTTTGTATCATCCGCGGAAGTGTTTTCGGTCCAGGACGTGGGTTTCAACTCAGCCAGTTTTCGAAACGCATCCAGGTTATCCGGATCCAGCTTCAGGATGGCGTTCAGGCTGTAAATACGCTCATCGTCATTATTTGAGGCCTGGTAGACCAACTCCCAGGCGGCCTTGTTGTAGGGATCCTTCGCAATGATGCCTTGCAAAATCCTCCGGGCCTCTTTAACGTCGCCGGTCTTGAGCGCGTTGGCGGCTGCATCAAGGGGATCCGCTTCCGTAGTGCCGGGGGCAAACATTTAGATCATCCTGGAAGAATAGGCTCAGGTGCTCTTGAGGCGGTAGATGAAATACAACTCCATCCGCCCCATCCGCACCCTGGCAGCGTTCGGAAGGGTTGCGGGTTGATTTGCAGTCAGGCGAACATCATTTACCCAGGTGCCATTCGTGCTGCCAAGGTCAGTGATCTGGTACCCATTTCCTACTCCCTGTATTCTGACATGCTGCTTCGAGACCCCCATGATATAGCCCTCGAGCGGCGCCAGGTCCAACAATCCATCCGGCGCTCCCTCTGCTTTCCTGCCTATGATGAAGTCATTATCCTGGCGAACGGCAAAGGGGTACATGAAGTTGGTTCGGTAGATGGCCACCCCATGTTCAGGAATTTCCCTTACATATTGGTCGATCACCCCATCATTTGCAACAGTGGGACGGATATTAAGGGTCGGTATTTGGGTTGTCGTCGTAGTTGCTCCCCCACTTGCGAGTTCGAAAGGCACCCCGCAGTAACTGCAGGTTGCGGCGCTGACATCATTTCTCATTTTACATGCAGGACAAATTTTCCCATCGTCAGTTGACATTGGATCTCCTTGATAAGTTATTTAAAAGATTGTCAGCATAATAATATTACTCCCTATTATGTCAAAAAACAACATTCGGAGCGGGTAATAGTGATTTATTACCAGGATAAGAAGTTTTCAGTGTGGGAACTATCCCGGTCACTCACCCCGAAGCAATTCCCGGTTAATGGTGGATTAGATCCATTTCGTACTCCCGCCAAGAAGCAGTAAAATCATGTCGATGTTCATCCACCTCACCGCTCATTCGGCGTATTCCCTGCAGGAAGGATTGCTCCTTCCCGCAGAGTTGGCCCAGGCTGCTGCTGCGGACGGTATGTCTGCCCTTGGTCTCACCGACCACCGCCTGTTATCAGGAACGGTGGAATTCGTCAGTGCCTGCTTGAAAGTTGGCATTCAGCCGATCCTCGGGCTGGAGGTCGACCTGGAAACCGGTCCGCTCGCCCTGCTTGCCATGGACCAGTCTGGCTGGGCGAACCTTTGCGCCTTGAGCAGCGCCCTCGCATTGCGACCAGACCCGGAATCCGCTTGCCCCCCCGACCTGCTGGCTTCCCACTCCCAATCGCTGATCGCGCTTGGCGGACCAGGATCCCAGCTTGAAACCCTCCGTGAGATCTTCCCCCGGCGCTTTTACCTGACTTTGCAGGACCCGGCAGTAGCCCTGCCCCTCGCCGACCTCAGCCGCAGGCTCTCCATTCCGATGGTGGTCACCCATCCCATTTATTATTTTACTCCCGCACAGGCTGCCCTTCAGCGCACCCTATCTGCGATCCGTTTGAACAGCCCCCTTAACCGTCTACCCGACGGTGCAGCCGCGCCTCCAGGGTCGTATTTTGTAAGCGCTCGGGATATCGAGAGTCGCTTCCGTGGCTTTCGGGCAGCCCTGGCAGCCACCCGGGAAATCGCCGGGCGCTGCCGGTTCGATCTGCCATTGGGTGTGCCGCACATGCCCACGGTGCCATTGCCGGAGGGACTGACAGCCTCCCGGTTCCTCCGTGAGCGAGCTGAATCCGGGGCGGTCAAGCTGTATGGAAAGATAACCCCGCAGGTCCGCCTCCGCCTGGACCACGAGTTGGAGGTCATTGCACGCATGGGCTTCGAGCCGGTCTTCCTGATCGTGGAGGAACTCCTGGACTTTGCCCGACAGAACGGTGTACCGTTCTCCTCGCGTGGTTCGGCTGCTTCTTCACTGGTGGCACACTGCCTGGGGATCACCAGTCCTGACCCCCTTCGGCTGAACCTGTATTTCGAACGCTTTCTCAACCCCGCCCGCACCACCCCACCCGACATCGATACCGACTTGTGCTCGCGTCGCAGGGACGCGGTCATCCGGCATGTTTTTGACACCTATGGGTCCGAACGGGTGGCCATGGTGGGCACGATCAACCACTTCAGGCCGCGCTCGGCCCTGGGTGATGTTGCCAAGGCTCATGGTCTGGCACAGTCTGCCGTGCACGAACTCACCCGGCAGCTCCCGTACGGTTTTTTTGCCCGCATGCAGGAGGGGGAGGATGAAGAAGGCGGATTGCCCTCCTCCCCGTTTGCTGAATTGCGCTCTCAATTAAGGACACCCGCCCACCAGCAAATTTTCGACGAAGCCGAAGCGCTTCTCAAACTTCCGCGCCATCTATCGGTCCACCCGGGAGGCCTGGTGGTTGCCCCCGGGCGTCTCACCGACCTGGTGCCCCTGATGCGTTCCGGCGGCAAGGGAGTCACCATCACCCAGTTTGACCTCGGCGCGGTCGAGGCTTTCGGGTTGGTCAAGATCGACCTGCTGGGCATCCGCGGCCTGACCGTGCTCGGGGATGTGGCTGAGTTCATCGCCCTCAGCGCTCCTGACCGGTATACCGGGTTGCTGGACGTGCTCGATTCTACCCCCGCAGACGACCCGGAGACAGCCGACCGTCTGGAGGTGGGCGGTACGATCGGCTGCTTCCAGATCGAGAGCCCTGGGATGCGAGCCACCTTGCGCGAGATCCGGGCACGCAGCGAGGATGACCTGATGGCTGCCCTGGCGCTCTACCGCCCGGGACCTCTTTCGGGAGGATTAAAGGACGCCTTCGTCCGGCGCTTCAAAGGGCTGGAAAAGGTCAGTCACATCCATCCGACCCTGGCGCCGGTCCTGGAAGAAACTTACGGGGTGATCCTTTACCAGGAGCAGGTGCTCCGCATTGCCCACGACCTGGCAGGCTTCAGCGTTGCTGAAGCTGACCTGCTGCGGCGGGCCATGAGCCATTTCGACCCGGGCAGGCAGATGCAGCAGCTCGAAAAAAAGTTTGTTACCGAGGCGGAGAGACTCAGCGGTGTGCCGGTGGAAACCGGGGAGCGGGTTTGGGAAATGATGGCTGCTTTTGCGGGTTACGGCTTTCCCAAGGCGCATGCCGCCTCGTACGCCAGGGTATCCTGGCGCTCGGCATGGTGCAAAACGCACTTCCCGGAAGAGTTCATGGCGGCGGTCCTCGCCAACGGCGGCGGTTACTACAGCCAGCGGGTCTACCTGAGTGAAGCCCGGCGCCTTGGACTGTCTGTCCGCCCGCCGCACGTCAATTATTCGGGACGCAACTTTGTAGTCAACACAAATAATGAAGGGCAGAAAATCCTTTACATGGGGTTGGACCAGGTGCGGGACCTGACCGGTCGGACCATTGAGCGCATCCTTCTCAACCGGCCCTTCCTTTCGCTCGAGGATTTCCTTGCACGCGTCGACCCGCGCCGGCAGGAGGCCGAGAACCTGGCGCGCGTGCGCGCTTTCGATGGCCTGGGTTCGATCCCCACCCTCCTTCAGAGGTTGGAGGAAGGTTGGCAGGCGGGGCAGCCGGGGCTGTTCGCATGGGGCAGTTCGGGGCAGGAAGACTGGACTCAGGAGAGAATGGGAGCCGCCCAGCAGGAACTACTGGGGATCAGCCTGGAGGCTCATCCCCTCGAGCTGGCTGCTCAGCAGATCGCCCGGGCCGGAGCGATCAATACCATCGAGGCTGCCGGTCGGATCGGGCAGCGTGTGACCGTGGCTGGGATCCGCCAAAGCGGGCACAGCAGCCGGACAGCGAAGGGCGAGGCGATGATGTTCCTCACCCTGGAAGACCTGGCAGGGATGCTGGATGTGGTCCTGTTCCCCGACGTCTATCGTCAGGCGCGTGGCATCATCCACTCCTCCGAGCCCCTACTCATCACCGGCATGGTCGAGATGGATTCCGCCCGGGGGGAACCCTTGCTGCGGGCGGAGAAAGTTGCCAGGTTGGGGTAGAGATTGGAAAAATTTTGAAGGCTTTATTCCAGAACTATTTGCTGATCCATTGATACCTTCCATGTCAATTTTGTCTTTTTTTTAATAGCTCCCCTTCCATACCTACTAGAATTATCCTGAACGGATGTCAAGAGTTATTGTTTAGCATTCCGTTTTGGAACATTACTGTATGTCTCTTTCACGCGGTTATGGCCTGCATTATGTGAAAGCTTCTTCCGCGCTTGAAGATCTGTCAAACCTTTCATAATCAGCTTCTGATATGTGTTTTGAAGGCAGGTTGCCCGTAGGCGGCGCACTCCAGTAACGTTAACCCCTAACGACCGGGCGGCCTCCCGCACGGCATTATAGAATGCACTTTTCCAGGAATTGCCGGGATTGAATAGATATTGCCTGGACGAATTGAGCTGTTCCGCAATCTCTGCAGGGAGTTCCACGTTCCGGTGCCTGCCACTTTTGCCTGTAAAGTGAAAAACCATATTTTCCAGATCCACATTTTCCCCTTTGAGACCTGCGACTTCGGAAATCCGTAACCGACAGCGCAAGACGATCAGGGCAGGTAGAGAAAAACTAGAACATTTCTCTTACAGGAATTCGATGATGCGATCACCATCTTCTGGGATGTATCCGAAGCGCACCTGGCGTACGTCCACTTCGTCCCGAAAAGCTTTCACGTGAGCTCGGCCAAATCCGGGCTTGTCGTTGTAATCAAAGGTTTCATTATATCTATGAGGTTAGTGTAATCTGATCGTTATTTCCCGCACGCGCCACCTGGGAGCTGGTTAGGATGTGCATAGAACAAAGGTTACGTGCAATTATTGCTAATTCTCGCCTGTTTCTAGGGCGTCCAAAGAGCCCTCATGGGAGTGAAACCCTAGCCCTCAAATGCACCCTCCATAAAAAAACAATTATTCAAATACATATAGGTTAAACCTTACAAATCTGTTAAGTCGTACTGAAACAGGGGATTGTATAATATATTTCTAAGTATATTTAAAAATATGTTTCTTACTTTATTTTAAATTCTTTTTATTATAGAGAGGAGCTTCATTATGAATGAATACTTCGGCCCAATTGATTCTTATGTGAGGGAGTTAAAGGGCAATATAAAGTTTTTAGAAAAAATTCTTACCAATAACGGAGTGCTTTTTGGGATTGTTGGGTTGGTCGGATCCGTTGGTTTACTTGTTGCCATTGCTCTTTTCTTCAAATAGAGGGGAGCGTAATTATGGAAGGAAATTTAGACGAAATTGATTCACGCGTGAACGAAGAAATAGAGACAATGAGATTTTTAGACAATTTGTTTTCCAAAACCAGAATAATTATTGGTATTGTGGGAATTGTTGGTTTATTGATTACAGTTGTTTTTTTACTTAAAAAGTAGTGATTATTTTGTTTAATTTTCGCCAATTTCTAGAGCCTTCAGCCATCGAAAAAAGAGGATAGAGGGAATGTTTTTCTCTGCCTGTTATGGACCTGAGATTGCATTAATCACTCTGGCTTTGAAAGTTTAAACCTATGATGGAATGTCAATAGTACCAAAAGCCCGGCGATCGGACCCCGGGCTTTTGGTGTATTTTTATGGCGATAGAACTAACGTTATGTGAATCAAATGCGTATTTAATTCTCCCCCCTTGTTTATAATCGAGTCAACTCAGATAATTTACCCATACAAATTATGGGGTTATCATCGGAGATGCTTGAAGTTTGGCTAGGAGAATTCGAGCATAATATTTAGCAACTCCCGCGACCTCCTTTTCATTGCCATATTCATCCACCACATGAACTAAATTTCGGTAAGAAAATATTATCACGTAATCCGATTGAGAGCCAGTACCAGGCATTGTATGAAAAGCACGTGCTGAATCTCCGATTTGGGGTGGGTAGATATCCTCAAAAAAACCGCTCAATGAATATTTATTTACTGCCAGTTGAGCTCCCTCAGGAGTTTTGTAAAGACTGATTTCATCAGAAAGTACTACTAACCAGCCCCCGATACCATAATCTTTTCCATACCATATTGACCATCCATCTATGCGTTCTGTTTCTTTCACAAAAATTCTATCAACTTCCTGATTAGGAATATGTACCGCCGAATCATATATCGAAGAATAATTGGCACCATGAGGAAAGTCTACCTGCTCGAGAAGAAAATATTTTAGATTTAGTTGAAGAGATAAAAACTCAGGTGTTGGTGAGGGTGATTTTGTTTTTGGTAGGGTCCCAGTTGGTGTTCCTGTCGGTGGTTGTGTCAAGGTTTGTGTAAAAATCCCTGTTGGGGGAATGGGAGTAAATGACGAGGTGGGGTTCGTTTCCTGTGTTTGTGTAAATGAAGTCTTGATGACCTGAGGGGAAGGAGCGCAGCCGGTCAGGATTATTATAGCTAAGCAACTAATATTAATAATGAGCTTAATAACCATATCATTCACTTCCCTGAAGAAGTTTCCTCTCAGTTATTATCGCGCTAATTCTCTCACACTACTTGTTAATTTGTGCATTGAATATAAAAACACAAAACGTGCGCCGGGTTAGAGCGTGGGTTGATTGGGAGATATCTAATTAAGTGTCAACTAACCTTTGTTAGTTAGCATAAAGAGGATCGAAAAGTACCCGGCTTTTTGCTTAATGTGTATATATGTTTGTACGAAAAGTTTCGCGGGTCCCCGAAATATCAAATTATCCTTCTCCCGGCATTGCACGTCAAACATCCAAATGTGCCACAATTTGAGCCTTGATATTTATAGGCAGGCCTATGGCGTCTTCGGGACGATTTTGGGGTACACAGAACAAAGATTATATGATTTAAGGTATCCAACCAAACTATAAGCGAGACTGTTTTTTTTATTTATCTTCAAGACTAAATTAATTCCCCATTAAAGTTAATTTTATCTATGCATAACAACACTATAGACTTAGTTACTGGGTTAATGAATTAGAATTCAAATGTAAGTATAAAAAACGCATAGAAAAGGCAAACCTTTCGAAAGATAGGGGCGCAAAGTTACAGGTCTAAACGGCTCTTCGTCACACGACCGCCGAACCGCCTCAGCAGAACAAATTTATATCACTCCCTTGGAGGTCCGGCCCCAGGGATTTTGATCTGAGTAACCAAACCTTACATGTATTTTCTACTGACTTTGGTGAGATTACTTGATGCATAATCTGAAATACAAGACGTTTCAATTATCTAATTAGATAATCACCAACACCCATATTCTGCGTAGTAGGATATCGATATAAGTTTTGAGATTCATCGTCGATCACTTAATAGATAAATGAATTAAAAAATATGGCACTCAGTTTCTTATCTCGTTGAAGGAAGCAAAAACGAGTCTTCAAACGCACTTTCAAAGTGTTAAATAAATCGATATCCTTGTAGCCATCGGATTCGAGAACATCCTTACGACTGGTGGAATAGATAAGACAATGGTCCTTTCCTAAGATTAACTTTAATGCTTCATCATCAGTGAGAGAATCTTCAATTACCAATATGGTTTGATTTATTATCTTCATAAGCCTGTTCTGCGATCCGCCATTCCGACATTCCCTAAGGGTCGGACATTCTATCGCATATGACCAGATATTCGCTGCAACTCTTTACGACCTGTTCGCTGGCCTTATTTTCTCGGGCGGATTTGACCGGCTGGAAGGTCCACGGGCAATTGCCGGTTTTTAAGCAGTTTTAGCAACACCCGGACGCGTTCCGAGCCGGGCAGGCATGCATCAAATATGGCTTCATATCCTGCAAATGGTCCTGAATGGATCACCACCGTTTCGCCTGTTTTTAACATATCGAACAGCTCGCCTCCCGCTTCATTGATCTCGTCGACTTTCTGCTGGATAGTGTGGATCAACCCATCCGGCACATCGGAGGCTTCCCCTCCGAAGGTAACCAATTTGCCCGCCCCGGGGATAAATTGCATGGAAAAGGTGCCGACTTTCTCCAAATCTAAATAGACAAACACGTATCCTGGAAAGTATGACTTGATCTTTCTCGCCCGAGGATTTACTGTCCGGACACGAATCTGAGGATTAAAAGTACCTATCCTGCGCAATTCCAATTGTGTGGCAAGGAAATCTTCCTTAAGCGGTTTGCTTTGGAGTACATACCACCGCGCCATCTGTCCTTCTCCGTGGATAATTCGAATGGGGTTTGAAAAGGGAATATATGAATTCATTATCTATTACCTAAACTGGCGCCAGTTTCATCAATCTAGACGTCTGTCTCTTTGCGAAGATTACCATGAAGGGTTAAATAAACCGATATCGCTGTAATAAAATAGCTACTCCTAAAACCCCTTCTGAAACCTTTTCTGTCCTGACAACGACTCCGCTCGTATTAAGCTTGGAGCTTCCCCATTCAAGGGAACCTGTCGGGAACGCGATTTTTACCGACAAGTCCTGCCCAGTTTGAATAGATCGGTTAAATAAAAAATAAACACCACTAGCGCTCAGGTTAAGAACAGTGGCGTTTTCTTCATATTTTTTTCCATCCGGAGATAGCCCTCGGACCATGGCCGGGTAAGCACATTTCATTCTTGGCTTGCCCCGTCTTTCCTTGAATGCTATTTTGCTAGGGTAGTGGTCCATGTGACACCTGATCTTTCCGCACCAATCTGCGATAATTCTGTTGGAGATAGCAATGCATTACTTTAGCAAATATCCAGGTGGAATTCACCGTCGAATCCGGTATATTTATTGCGCAAGGATGCCAATTAACCTTGGCGAATCTTGGCACATTATGACCATAAAAAAAGCACAAATGTGCCACACAATTTAATAAGTCGATCCGGGCGGAGTTTTTCCCTTCGTCGGTATCGACTCATCGAAATTTCAAAATGCAGTGGAAGTTAGTCCAAACCGTTTCGGTGAGCGAAAACCAGGAGCTCCAGTCGATCTGTTACCCCTAATTTTTCATAAATGGAAGTCAAATGATGGCGAACAGTTGTCTCACTTAGACAGAGTTGTTTTGCAATTTGATAGTTTTTCAACCCTAGTCCGATTTGCTGGATTACCTGGCGTTCACGCGGGCTGAGCTGGGCGATGGACTCAGTCAGTGGATCTTGTTTAATAAACCGTTTGCCATTTGTCAGTCCGGAAAGCAGGTGTGCAATCATGGACCTTTCAATCCAGACTTCACCGGCATGGACTTTCTGGATGGCTTTGATAAGGATTTCAGGGGCTTGGGTCTTCAGTACGATCCCTAAAACACCCTCTTGGACGGCATTATATAAGACCTGGGTTTCGTCATTTCGGGCGAGCAAGATAACTCGTGAGTTCATTGATGCATTAGACAACTTTCGGATAATATCCAAACCAATTGAGCTAAATGGATCTAGTTTAAGCAGAATGATATCTGGTTTTTTAGAGGCGACAATCTCCAACCCCTCATTCGCTTTACCGGCTTCACCCACCACCTTCATACCCGGGTGTTTTTCAATGATAAGTCGTAAACCGGTCCTCACCAAAGTGTGGCTATCAATGATGACGATGCGAATGTGGTTCTCAGAAGAGATCTTCATGTCTACCATTCACTTCGTAAGAAAGTATTTCAGAAAATCTACTTTAATAGTCAAAATGAAGGACAAGGCTAAAATAATAGAACGTCTCTTATCACTAAAACCCTTTCAATCTACAGGATCAACCTAATAAACACAGCTGATAAACCCAAGGAATACCTATAAATTCATATATTTACAAACATCCAATCTAGATATTCCCCGTTGTCCACATATATAATACTCAGAAAGTTTATCAAATATCCACAGGTGAGTCAATTACAACAGCATTGCAAATCTGGGTCTCATCCAACTCCGCGGGCAACATCTCCCACCAAGCCTTGAGAAACGACAGGTTTCGGTATTGGAGACGGATCAGCCAAAGTGTCGCCCGTGTGTGCTAAGAAATATTGGGCATTCAGATGGGAGTTGCGTAAGATAAGAAGTAATAATCCGGGTAATTTCCCACCACGAGCAACTGCAAGACGAACCAGCCTGGTGTCACGCTCCGGCGATCCTGTTCGGTGAAAAAAGTGCCAATGATTTTTACTTAACCCGTGAATCACACGCGCCGTTTTAACCAACACTTTCGCGGCTCGGACCAATTTTATGTCACTCACCTCTTCCTGACCTGCGACTCGATCCAGGGATAGGTCTGGGCGATCCCATCCTTAAGGAGATATTTTGCTTGCCAACCGGTGGTATAAATTCGGGTATTGCTGAAGTTGCGTGACTGCACCCTCACGGGACCCTCGATGTGCCGGATGTGGATCGTCTTTCCAGATGCCTCCACCAAGGAGTGTACCAATTCATCCATGCTGACGTACTCCGGGCAGCCGATGTTGACCGGCCCTTCCAGGTCAGAGTGCATCAGTAGATAGATCCCCTTCACCATGTCATCAACATAGGTGTAGGAGCGAATAGCCGTCCCGTCCCCCCACACTTCGATCGTGCCGCCATCTTCCACTTCAGCCTCTTTGCGACAAATTGCTGCCGGGGCTTTTTCCCGTCCGCCACGCCAGGTTCCCTGCGGGCCGTAACAGTTCTGGAAACAGGCGATCCTGACCTGCATTCCATTACGGTGACCACAAGCCATGGCTACGCGTTCCGAGTAGAGCTTTTCTCAGCCATATTCGTTGTCGGGATTGGCAGGGATCGCCTGGGCTTCTGTCATCTCTGGCTCGCCAGGTTTCATATAGCGATACACGCAAACCGACGAGGAAAATAAATATTGGGGGTACACCCAGCCCGGCAGCAGCGTGGGTCGTGTGGATGTTGATCAGGCCATTGTTGTGCATGATCTCGGTTTCGGCTGAATGGATGAATCCCATGCCGCCCATATCTGCAGCCAGTTGATAGACCTCATCAAACACCCCCCTGCCCTGGTCAAAGTAGTCTCAGGGACCTCTGCTTCTGCTAAAAGTTGTTTACCATTGAAGGCCACAATACCGGATCGGATAGGACGTACCAGTTTTACGAATTGTTTTATGCTCATCCCTGTCTTGCGCTCAATGTTCCGACTGATCGCCAAAGCAGTCAGACCTATGGTGAGATGCGCCTCGATAGCTTCCCGGTTTTGATGGCAGATTTGCCTGGCCTGCACATCCGATTTGGACATCCGGAATGTTGCTTCGATCTGAAACAACTGGTGGTAATAGGTTGTAACTTGATCATCCGGGATATCCAGGTTGGTGACATATCCTTTGATGCCTGCAAGTGCTTTTGCTTTGTCGAGCAGTTTCTGGTTGAGCTGTTTGCTCCTGGCCGTCACACTCAAATATTTCTTTTTTTTAACCGGTATCTGCCCACTGAGCACTTTTCTAGTCTTGGCTATTGGCTTTTCGATGTTACGCATGTCCAGAGCTGCCCGTTTTGCTCGGTACTGGTAGACGACCCGGTACCCATCTTTTTGTTCCTCCATGATCTGCTGGTCAACCATTTCTGCACTATTCTGGTACTCGGCAATATCATAAGGTACCTTGTACAGCCGAGAGAAAACGCTGTAGGTGTAACCAGCTGCTGTAAGCGCTTCCAAGTTTGAAGAGCTGAGCATGGCTGCATCAGCCACAACAGTGACTTTGGAGAGCCTGTGTTGCGCTTGGAAGGCCTCTATGACCGGTAGAATGGTCTTGGTTTCGGCCTTGTTGCCCTCAAAGCTCTGTAAACCTAAGGGGAGGCCATTTTGATCCACCAACAAACCGATATTAATTTGTGGTTCCAATCGGTGCTCTTTGCTCAGTCCTGGTTTCCGGTACTCTTCCTCTTTCTGAATCTCAAAACTCAGCGTGGTAACATCGTAAAGCACCAGGGTACGACCGCCTCCTTGCACATGTTCAAAACAAGTCTGACTGATATGTCTCCGGTAATCCTGACTTGCTGCTTTTACCTATCATCGATAGAGCCTGTTGCGGTTGATAGGATCCACCCCCAAGTCGACCAATACTCGGAGACTGTCCAGCTTCGAGGTGGACTCCACGATCCGGGCAATGCACAAAGCCTCGAAGATTTCGTCACCAGCCGGTCAAATCCTAATACTCTGAATTCATCCTGGAGAACTGTCCATAACAAACCGGAATAGGAGCACTTGATGCTCACCCGCAGAGAGGTTTTTGTTTCTGTAAATTATTCCAGCTGGTTGGCCTGCATACGCTTGCGTGCGATAGCAAGCAGCATTTCAGTTCCTCTCCGGTGTGTGCACTACCGATGTGGATGATCTTGATGATTCGGCCTTTTTGTTTTTATGCGATATGATCCGCGGTGCCCCACAAGCTGTCTTTACTTTACGGATGAATGCCATGCATTCAAATTTAGTCCATCCCCACAAGACCGTTAGTGTCCTGAATACTCTATTTTTGTGCTTGAAAAAGGTGGAAAATGGAAAAAGTTAGCATGTCAGGAGCCAAGCGGGTTTGAATTCTTCGAAAACGTCTTGCCGTCTGTCTCTAAAAATTAATGTTTGGTTGGTTTTTTCGGCGGCAATCACTGATATTTCCGGAATGGTTTGTGTGCCATTACCTATAACCTAGTATTAATTAGAAAGAGTCCCCCTGAATTGGAAACCCCCGCTAGTTTTAGGCGGGGGTAAATTAAGGATTTTCGTACGAGTGCGAGATCGGTTTTATCGGTCAGCGAAAAGGGGATCGAATAGTACCTGGCTTTTTGTCCAATGTGCAAATATATATCTCTATTTCTTTGGTTTTCATGGTGTTATCGTAGCTGCCATAGCTTGCGCTTTCCGGCACCTGACGATGTCGTGGCTTGTAACCCTGCTAGACTCCTCACTACGGCCCGTGAAATGGTCGTATCAAGGTTCAAGTCCAATTCGTCTCGATGGACCATTCCTATGTCGTTTAGCAATTTGCTTATTTTGGCCAGATTGCAATCGATGTTTTATGGGTTAAGTTGGCCAAGGGAAAAAAACGACCGTCAAGTGTTTTGTTTTAGCAATCGTCCCCATAAGACCTAAGCGAAAAGCTGGGGCAATTGCCTTAGTTCTGAGTGCTATAATCAGGAGTTTTAATTCCATCAAGGCTCCAGCTAATTAGTTAGGGGTAAAAAACACCAATCCAATCAACCTCGAAAATAGCGATCCTCAATGTTTACATATTAATTGGGAAGACGGACTCGACGCCCATCGCAGATGTTTCCTCCACTTCGTCCCAGATCATTCAAAGAATAGAAATCCATCTCTGAAACCAAAAGAGGGCATTTACATTCTGGCAAGCGTCAATTGATTTAGAGTCGGATTCTTTTATTTGCAACTATTTTTAATGCGATTTCCTTCTAAAAGCAGGAAATCTCAAGGTAATATCCAGGTTCTCCATCATGAAAACAGCAATAACAGCTAAAATAAAACCAACAGCTGTAGTCAGCAATGTATTTATTAGTAATTGAGGACGTACTGGTTCAGCAGGTACAGGCGCATCTTGAATTTTAGTTACATTGGAAATACCCTGAACGTGAGACTGTTGTAACAATTCCAGCTTGCTCGTCAAATCAACATAATTTTGTTGATACACCCCCAGAGTTTTTTCAAGCAGGATCAGGTTATTTTCATCAATGCTACCCTGGTCCATTGGCATATTGAACACAACCAGATTTGAATAAGCCTCCTGATATGCTGTTAAAAGGGGTTGGATTTGGTCAATCCGAGTTTTCTTCTCGGCAAGCAGAGTTTTTTGTTGCGCGGTAGTTGCGGGGTCTAGTTGTGAAATATCTTTCTGTAATTGAGAGACTTCATTCTGCAAAGGAGTCATTTGGGATTGAATTTGTTCCTTCTGGTTATTTATGATCGTCTCCGAAGTCTCAGTAATATGGGATTGTAAGCTGAATATACGACTCTGCATGATATTGAGTTGCACCTCGATATCCTGTTCTATAGAAGTGTATTGCCCGACCTGCAAATCCACATAATGTTTGATTGCTGTGTCTACCAGGGTATTAGCAATCATTGCACCATGTTGAGGATTATTATCTTCCACGATCACTTTAATAATCTGGGAATTTATATTCTGCTGGATCTGAATCTGTGTTGGATCAACCTTGAACCCCAATTGGTTTGAAACGTCATCTAAAATGGGTTGTGTGGTAATTAATTCAGAAAAGGTCTGTGCCAATTGCTGATCGCCAAGGTAGGCTAATCCCGAGGCACTTTGATCAGGTGCCCGCATCACCAATATTTTTGCCACAACTTGATAAACAGGTGTCTGTATCCTACTAATCAAAATTCCGCTGGCTGCACCCAGAACAAGCCCCAAGATCAGTATCCAAAACCAGCGTCTCAATAAGAGAATAAAATGTTTGAGTTCCATGTCGGCTCCTTTGTTATGGATCTATGGTAATGGAAATTCCTCATGATTTACTTGGCGTAATTATGTTATTCTTTGCTTTGTGGATGGCGCCCTGAACGGCATGCACTACATCGGCCACATTTTCATCAGTAAGGCCTGGATAAAGCGGCAGGGTCACCTCTCGTCCAGCGACATTCTCTGTTAAAGGCAAGTTATAGAGAGCTCCGCTGCCTTCGGTGTATGTTTTGAATTTGTGGATAGGGGGATAATGTATGCTGGTTTGAATCCCATTGGATTTCATGTGTTCCATAAAACCAATACGATCACACCCATCAGGAAGCAAAATTGGTAGTAAATGACAAGCCGACATGCCGCGCGGTTTATTGAATGGTACAACAATTGATGGAATCAACTCTTCCAGTTGTTCGCGATATAACTCAGAAAGATTTCTGCGTCGTTTGTTGTTTTGTTCCAACTTGCTCAACTGGACTCTCCCCAGGGCAGCTCGAATTTCGTCGATGCGATAGTTATAGCCCAATTCAACCACATCATAACTCCAGGCATGACCCCTGTGACGATCCCACGACATAGTAGTCATACCATGCGAACGTAAAATACGCATCTTATTAGCAGCACCGTCATCATTGGTGACAACCATGCCACCTTCACCAGTAGTCATATTCTTGTTGGAGAAGAAACTAAAACATCCAACATCGCTCCAGACGCCTGTTTTCCGACCTTCGAGTTCCGAACCAATCGCATGGGCAGCGTCTTCGATAACCATCAAATTGTGAGCCCTGGCCAATTTCGTGATAGCTGGCATATCACAGACATATCCCCCATAATGCATTACCACGATTGCGCGGGTTCGTTCCGTCAGCATTTGCTCGATCGAGTTCGCGGATATATCCAGATCCTGTTCACTTTCAATATCAGCAAAAATTGGTATTGCCCCTGTATAGCGAACAGCATTCGCCGTGGCTACAAAGGTCAAGGACGGAACAATCACTTCATCCCCTCGTCCAAGACCAACCCCAAGACAGGCTAGATGCAACGCCGCAGTTCCATTAGCGACAGCAATTGCATGGCGAGCACCGACAAAGGATGCAAATTCTTCCTCAAAAGACTGTGTAACTGCCCCCATAGTCAGCCAGCGACTCTTCAAAACTTCCAATACAGCCGCTTCTTCTCTGGAATCGAAATCAATATCTGCTAATGGAATTTTCCAGTCCATAAGTTAATCCTCCGGTAAGAAATTGGTCCGCATCGAATCAAAATCATGGGTTGCATGTTCATAATCGTCCGGTCTCCCCAGGTCCTGCCAGTAACCCGAGTAAGGGAAACCGACTACTTTCTCCCCAGCTGAAACCATTATTTTAACCAAATCGGGCAAATCCAGATACTGACTATATGGAATATATGTTAGTACCTTCGGCTCAAACACATATATCCCCATGCTAACCATATAATCAATTGACGGCTTCTCAGTATAGCCCACTATCCGATAATTCTCGTCACATTGGACTACCCCAAAGTCGATATCGACCTTACGGCAGTGAACTGCAATTGTTGCGGTGGCCTTCTGCTCTACATGGAATCGAACGAGCTCTCTCATATCCAGGGTGGTTAATACATCACCGTTTGAAACTAAAAAGGTTTGGTCAAGGCCTTTAACTAACGATAGTGGCCCCGAGGTGCCCAACGGAGCATCTTCAAAGCTATAAGAAATATGCACGCCAAAGTTACTACCATCTTGAAAAAACGCCTGCACCAAACCCGCTAAATGACCAACAGTGATAACAGCCTCATCAATACCTGCGCGTTTCATTTGCCGTAAGAGTATTTCTAGGATAGGCATATCACCGATCGGCATCAACGGTTTTGGAAGGATTTTGGTATAGGGTGCCAATCGTGCACCCTTCCCACCCGCCAGAACAATCGCTTTCATTGTTGAAATCTCCTAAAACTCATAAGTACCAATTCGATAAAGATCAAGATGTGATTTTATCCAGTCAATAGTTTGATCCAGACCGTCATCCAAGCTTACGGTTGGCTCCCATCCCAACGTCTTCCGGGCCAAAGTGTTGTCGGAAAGCAATCGCATTACTTCAGAACGCTCGGGGCGTAAACGAGCTGGATCAACCTTAATCTCGACCGAGCGACCAGTCTGCCGGATTATTTTCTGAGCCAATTCACCAATCCTTATTTCCTCACCTGTTCCAAGGTTTAATACTTCTCCTAGGACGCCAGGCACCTCTGCAGCTTTCACCAACCCCGCGACTGTATCTTTTACGAACGTAAAATCTCTTATACTATTCTGGTTTCCGAGGAGAATTGCATTCTGAGTCAATGCTTGTGTAATGATGGCAGGAATGACAGCTCTTGCCGACTGCCGAGGGCCATAAGTGTTAAACGGCCGAACAGTCACCACTGGCAACGCAAACGCACAAAAGAAACTTTCCACCAGTTTATCCGCCCCAATTTTACTGGCTGAATAAGGGGATTGACCCTGCAACGGATGAGATTCACTCATGGGTATTTGTATGGCTGTGCCGTACACCTCACTTGAGGAAGTATGGACTAATCTCTCTACTTCAAACTCCCGGGAGGCTATCAATATATTCAGAGTCCCGATTAAGTTTGTTTTGGCAACTTCTACGGGATGCCGGTATGAATAAGGAATGGAGATCATGGCGCCTAAATGAAAAATGACCTGTATTCCCTCAACGGCTTTACGAACTGCATGTTCGTCCTGCAAGTCACCTGCAATAATCTCCAATTGAGATAACTCCTGAGTAGAAAGCATGCGGAGCAACCCCGGGTCGCCGCGGGAATTATAGCGAACGAATGCACGCACCTTGGCTCCTTCAGTCAGAAGACGTTCCACCAGATGGCTGCCGATAAAGCCTCCTGCACCTGTCACCAAAACGCGCCTATTTGCCCATTGCGCTATCATAGCTGTTTATAGCCTCCGTCTTCGGCTTAGCGATATATTGCATTTCAATTTCGGTCTTGCACAGGGTTTCCAAATCGTCATATCCTTTGGAATCCATACAGACATTGATATTAACAATGTAATGTAATTGGACATCAAGGTTTTCAACTTTCATAGGTTCTGACAGTAACGCAAGTATTCTTTTGGCAACCACCTGGGGGGTACCTTCGTCTGATATGTTTTCCAGGATCACTGCAAATTTATTTTTTCCAACATAAGCCAAGGTGTCGCTTCCCCTTTCACAACTGGCGAGTCGTTTGGCGACTTCCATTAGTATCTGGTCACCATATTTGCGCCCGAGTTTATCAGTTTGGATATTTTTCTTTTCTATTGTGATGAACAATACTGCCAGCCGAGAATTGTACCGTTTTGCAAAAGCGAGTGAACGTTTTATTCGATCCTGGAAGAGGTAACGATTTGGAAGACCAGTGATGGCATCATGCATGGCCTTGAATTCCAGGCGTTCATCCAACCAAATAGGATATTCGAAACCCCCTAAAGGTTGAGTTACTTGTCGATCAACCATCAACATCAGATCATTGAGAAAGATTAGCCGAATATTGTGTATCTGGCAAAGATCAAAGATATATTCATTTATTTCCTGCGCTGCGGACGGGGCAGTGGACAAAATAATCCCAACATCATAGCGCTTTATGATTGCGGGTATATCCTTGATGCTGCCCAATATCCAGTATCCATTTACCCTCATCCCATTTATTGTAGGATCGTTATCATTTATTACACCTACTATAGAGAAAGCAGTACGATACACAGGTCGAGTGAGCAACCAGGTGGCAATTTTGCCAGCCTCGCCATCTCCAATAACCAGTACCCGTTCTCCTAATGCCAGTGCGTTTCGCCGTAATGTTATCCATCGATTGGCAATCATCGTAAGCACGCGTAAACGATAGCGGGTGATCATGAAAGTTACTTGCGACACAAGACCAATAACAATGATCATGAAGGTTGGAAGTGATGGGAGTTTCAATCCTTGAAAAATTGATTCAATGTAGTTTAATCCTAGGATTATAAAGGTAACGCACCCACCAGAAGCAATCAAGCCGATTGCGTCCTCGGCTGTCGCCTGAGACCAGACAATTCGATTAAGACCTGCAACGGAATTGAACCCGCTGAAAAGGAACGCCACGATAACCCCCAGGAGGAATATATTCGCAACGCCCCAATTCAATGGCAGTTGGGTGCGCCATAAAAGGGCGGTAATGTTTACCACCGCCAGTGATGTCAGTAAATCTATCATGAACCAGGAAATATATCGATGGGCAAGACGGGAGAAGGGCCCAGCAAAGAGATAACCTTCAGGTATCTTTGTCTTTGCCCAGCGCGGGACAAGAATTACTATTGTCCAGAAGATAGAATCAAGATCGGAGAAGAATGAATGGTGGCGAACGTAGATCAGATCCAGTCGGATTTTTTCAGGCAGAATACTCTTATAATATTCGTCCATCGCGCCTTTTTTGGAAAGCAGCTTTTCCTCGTCGTGATAGAGGATACTCGCTGGACTTGTTATCCCTGGTCTGATAGACAATATTGTCGTACTCACCTCCTCCGGCCAAGATTTAGCAATTTCAGGGTCTTCAGGGCGTGGGCCAACCAAACTCATCTCGCCAATCAGAACATTCCAAAGTTGAGGCAGTTCATTGATTTTTGTATCCCTCAACCAACATCCCATTGGTGTAATACGGGTATCTCCTTTACACGTCAAGCGCGGACCGTTATAACTATCCGGACTCTCAAACATCGTTCGAAACTTAAGCATTTTAAAAATACGTCTGTTTCTACCCACTCGCAGTCCCCAATACAATACCGGCCCCGGCGAATCTCGTTTAATCAATATGGCGATGAAAACAAAAAAGGGTGATAGGATAATAAGGCCGAATAAGGAAATGATGAAATCGAAGGCGCGCTTGGATAGACCACTCAACCCCTTATATAGGCTACTATATAAGGAATTGGGCTCAGATTTTTGAGGTTGATATGACTTTGAATGACTTGTATATGTTTGTGCGCTCATTTCCCATCCTTTCAATAATCTAGATAAAGACGTAATCGTTGCTCCAATTTCTTACAACCAGCCAGACCATCAATTAAGGCGTTGACGTTATTGATGCCAGTTGGATGACGACGATCGGAGTTTGTGTTGGAAGTTCAGTTGGGGTTGCCTGCGGTGCTCAGGGTGTGGATGCATAGCACGCAGAGCAACAGATTTCATACTTCTTTTTTCACTTCTAGATATCTACGCAAACCTAAACACACCGAAAACTTATTGGATCGGCACTGATAATTACGCCGGCTGGTCATTAACTTTTTCGAGCCACTCTTCCCGCCAAAAAAGAAAACAGCTACGATCACATTCGCCAAAGGTTGGAGTCCCATTGCAAATTACATTTTCAAGCAAAATGACACCACGCACCTTCTTGAGTTTGTAATCGCGTTCGTCCATAAAATGCCGCATTGACCTGAGTACGCGCTGCTCGGTTCCGCAGTATTGATACATATCAGGGAGAAATGCACAGCCTTTTAATTCTTTGAATGGATCGAGCGTGGAAGAAATTTCCTCGCGGGATCGAACGCGTACCAAATCTCCTTGTGTGAATGGGATAACAGGTGCGAAATCTTTTGCCGTTATCTGCGGTGACGAATCTCCACGCCAACGAATGGAAGTGTAATAAGCCTGTTTCAACCATTTCTTGACATAGCGATTCCACGGAACTGCCAACAAACGTTTTACACGCCCAATAAATGTTCGCTCGGTCGGATTGGCGATCCCTGTTGAAAACTTTGGCACACATGGAAGTTGACAGCCATTGAAATTTATCATTGTCTCTCCTTCTCGCTTTTGGTAATTCAATGTTCACCAACCTCATGTTGCGCCATCAGACATTCAGGCCAGGTCTGTTCGACGATGCGGCGTTTACCATCCACATGGAAGCGCAACATTCCTTCAGCTTTCGCGAGCAGAGGATTGGATGGGTCGCGCTGCAGCAGTCTTCGGGTCCAGGCGTGAACCGTTGGCGTTGCAAAAGGATTCAGGAGCGGGTGAAAGTCCACACGCTGACGTATGGCTTTTGGTTCAAATCCCATGCGAAATTTAAATTCATCCACATTGGACGGAGCATCCAGAGATTGCACTGTAAAGAATATGCCGCTCACATCCTCGCGCCCCAGCATTTCTCGGCTAACGGCATAAAAGACAGCGTTATTCACATGGTCAGCCAAATAGCGACTATGGCTCATTGCATAAGGCACGTTGAAAACATCCGCAATGCGGCAGATGATGACAGCACCCGCGAGTTCGTTATTAAAGATTGCGGCCCATGTTTCAAAACCCGGCAAGCCATCTGCTGAACGACACAAGTGTTCCCATTCCTTCTGCTTCATGCTTCGCAAGCGATCCTGTCGCGCGAGCGTATCTTGCTGCAAAACCCAACCCTCGGTGGCTAATCGTTCAAAAGAAATTTGTTCAACTTTGAAATGTACTAACCCGCGCTTCACACCGTTGCGTGCTTGTGATCTCAGCATCTCAAGTTCATATGGTTTATGCAAAACAACATGATAACTTACCATACCATCGGGAAAATCGAGCGGTGTTGAATATCGCACTGCTGCAATTCCATGTCTCAACATCAAATCGCGAATCTCTTTTTCATCCGGCGTGATCAGCCAGTGATAGGGAAATGCCTGAAGCACACGCGGGCCGGCATCGTACCAATAACTGCTGACCGTGCGAAATACATGATGTCCTTGGCGGCGCATCCATTCTGCAAATGTCTCAGCATTCATAATGTTTCTCCGTTATGAACGGTTTTCAATTGGGTTCGGTCACATAAGGCAGTCAACATAATTTCGTAATCATCAACGCAATGATTACGGGAATAATTCTTCTCAAGACAGGCGCGTCCGTTTTGGCCCATTTGGATAACCGCGGACTCCCGGTCCATTAATTGGACGATAGCCTCTGCCAATTTTTCAGGGGACCCCGGCGGGATATTCCACCCGCACCCTGCTTCCTCGACGATTTGCGTGATTTCACTTCCGGGTGGGGTGACTGCCAAAATCGGCCGGGCGCTAGCCATCACATTGAAAATCTTGCTCGGTAAAGACGAAAGTGCCGCGCCCGCATTGAGCGTCACAAGGCCAAGATCAGCTGCGGCGAGCATTTCAGGAAATAACTCTCTTGGTTGAAAAGGGAGAAAGAGTATGTTCTTTAGCTGCTTGGCTTGACTTTCTGCTTCGAGTGATTCTTTTTTGATGCCTTCCCCAACGATCACAAATTGAATGTTTTTTTGCCCTTGAAGGATCTCCGCCGCATGAAGGACATCTTCGAGGCAGGATGTTAGGCCGATATTACCCGCATACATCACAACAAATTTATCATCGAGTCCATGCTCGCGGCGAAAAGCATTTTGCTTTTGCATTGGTCGCACTTCATCCGGGTCAGCCCAGACAGGGATGATTTCAATCTTTGAATTTTGAATTCCTTTTGCGAGCAAGGCCTGCTGAAAATTCTTCGAGATAACCGAGATGCGCTGGGCATTTCGATATAAGGATTTTTCCAATCCAAGAAAAAAGTTAATGACCTTTATATTCGTCATTACACCAGCGGCAATTGCAGCATCGGGGTAGAGGTCTTCGAGTTGAAGCAGCCAGGGGACGTGAAAGATTCGGCTGAGCAGGCAAGCTGTAAGTCCGAGAGGAAGTGGGGGAGAATAACTTGCAATCACATCTGGAGGGCCTGCAAACAATCCACCGTAAAAAGCAGTCGCGCAATAAGTCCCGTAATGGAACAGCCGCGCCCAGAATTTCTTTGAGGGTGAAATGTAACTCCAGGTACGAATTACACGCACGCCATCCAATGTCTCAACGTTATATAGTCCGTTGCGATATCCTTTGAAGACGCGACCCTGCGGGTAGTTCGGCGCGCCCGTGACAACCGTAACGCGATGTCCGCGCTTTGCAAGATCAGTTGCAAGCTCCGTGACCATGACCGCCCCACTGACTTCTTCAGGGGCATAACATTGCGCCATGAACAGGATTTTCAATTGCGTTGCCTCAATGGGAGCAGATCTGGGAAAATGATCTTGAGCAATTGCGCTACAACGTTATCTGCGCGAAATTCCTGACCTTTCAGATGATTTGCCCGCCCCATTTTTTTTCTCAACATTGGATCCACTGCAAGCAAAAAGATAGCCCTAGCAAGTAAGTGACTATCTTGAGTCGGAACCAGAAAACCATTTAATCCGTCCGTGATCAATTCAGGAAAAGTGCGTATTTGAGTAGTGATCACTGGAACCCCTGCGTGCATCGCCTCGATTAGCACCCCCGGATGCCCTTCGGTGTCATAATAAGTAGGGAGTACAAGCGCGTCATATTGCGCGATAAGTTGGGGACCTGTTCCCGCTTCGGCCACGCCACAATAATGAGCATTTGGAACAGCCTTTAATCCTTCCATGAACTCATCGCGAATTTCATCATGGATGGGACCAAAAAAATCACAGGTCACTTGTTCATCATACAATTCTGAAACAATCTTGAGAGCATCCAGCAAAATGAGTGGACCTTTTAGCCTTGTAATATGGCCCAGGAAGATCATGCAAAATTCAGATGAGCATTGTTTTGGAATCAGAGGAATTGCTGGCAGTGGCCTACATCCCGGTAGATAATGCGTATTCGTGCAACCCAATTTATTCAGATCATCCTTGAGTAGTTTGGTCTGTGTTAGAATGCCATCAGTGGCGCGCAAGACAAGAAGCAAGTATTCACGGAATATTTTATTCTGGGCATTAATGAATAAATCCAGACCCGCGCCTACCGGCTTGAGGTAAAAAGGTTTGTGAAAAAGTTTTGCCAGAAATAGAAGCAATGGCGCAAGGGTTATGGCAAACAAGTCGTTGGCAAATACTAAAATGACATCACAACGTGGAATTTCATTGATGTATTTTGGTAGGATAAGCAATGACCGCCTGACCTTCTCGAAGTTAAAACCCGTCATCTTTTTTCTGACATCCATGGCAGGTGATGTGTTGACCACCCTTACCTGAACAGATGGATATAAAGTCAATTCTTCGAGCATGGCTTGCACGGTCAGCGGCGAACCACCGATTGGCGGCGGTTTCGGGCCAACGAATAGAAGTCTCTTGACCTGGGGAAATGTTTGCGCTTTTATATTTTGGCTGGGTTCGGTGATTTGCATTGAATGGATTCTCTAATGAAGCGGGTTTGTGCCGTTCAGGAATTCCTCGATATTTGTATAACCGTCCCCATCTGCGTCAATGGAATCATCTGAAGGATCAGCGGGATTGAAGCCGTTCTTTTGTTCCCAAGAATCCGACATTCCATCATGATCTGAATCCGTACACGGAGTGGCGGGAGGGATCGTCAACCAGCCACCCACCTCGGAAGGATCGTCAATGATTTTGCCGGTACCATCAATAACCTCGTTGACTATGCGTGTGTCAATGGCGTCTCGCCGCGAGAAAAATGTTCCGTCACAATTCAAGCCCATATTCGCCCCGGCGCCAGCCAACACCTGGTCATAAGCTTGAAGGGCTGTGGTTGTCGTGATCGTTTCTGCAGGAAAAGGTTTGGATACAATAAACTGTCTTGAGTCGGGATCAATGATATTAATCTCTGGCAGGCTGTCGTTCTCTCGTTGGGGACCAATATTCCCATGAACAAAAATTCCTGCTCCCGGCGTCCCAGGATTTAGAGCTCTAATGCCATATTTCACTTCGGTATTCGGCCCGGGTTTATAGTAATTTCCGATGTAATTTACTAAATCTGGAGCTAATTGATAGACCATGTCGATGTGACTAAAGGTTCCAAAAGGATTGTAGGCAATATTATTGACAACATCAATTACGCCACTGGTTTCGATATATGGATTACGTTCCCCATTATGTGCCATCAAATTATGATGGAATGAGATGTTGCCCGCGCCAGGTTTGTCTTTGTTCTCGTCACTCGCATATCCACCGAGCAGAACCCCTTTGCTATGGCAGCCTTTTGGATGGATGCTGCAATTCAATCCTTCGGAGAAAATATTCCATTGAATTGAGATTTCGTGAACGTCGTACCAGGTTGCCAGATCTCGATCAACTGCCCAACTCATCGAGTTGTGATCGATCACGACATTGTATGTATCGTGAGCATCAGAAGCCTGGATCCTCATGGCGTCACCCGCTGATGGTGGACCTGCGCGAAGAGTGAGAAATCGAATCACGACATCGTGAGTCTCGATTAGCAAGATTGCCTCAACTACTGAACTAACGTCACGTAATGTAATTCCCTCACCCGGGGCGGTCTGACCAGCGATCGTAATATATGGGTGGGTAACCACCAAACTGGATTCGAGTCCAATCGTGCCAGCCAGACGAAAGACGACGATCCGCGGTCCTTCTGCTTCGACGGCGGCTCGCAAGGAGTCAGGGCCAGCATCGTTCAGATTGGTTACCTCGATCACCCTACCGCCACGGCCGCCTACTGTCACGGCTCCAAATCCTTCTGCTCCAGGAAAAGCAGGAATCAGTGAGGGATCGGGAGTAAATGTTTCGGTCACGCTTTTGTTCGGCGTAAGTATAGGGGTAGTAGTCACAACAGGTTTTGGAACTGGCAAACAGCCCATTAGGTTTACCGAAACCAATATAATAAGTCCAATAAGCAGAAACAAATCAAACCTTGGTTTGTTTGTCATTAGCCTGCCTCTGTTTTGATCTCAGGTCTATTGACGAGTCTCCAAGCATCAAGTTAATATAACGATCCATGGCGAATTCCAAGGTAAAGGGCGTCCAACTTTCTTTGGGAGGACAAGATCTGCAGTCATTCAGGGATCCTTCAATTGCCTCCGCTAAAATAAGAGGCGCGTCCACTGGAACTAATCTGCCATATTGCCCATCCTTCAAGATTTCCCGCGAACCACCGGGACAATCTGTGGCGATGATTGGTGTACCCAAATACAAGGCTTCCACTAAAACAGTGGGCAATCCCTCCCATCTAGAGGGAAGCACGAACAGCGAAGCATGTGCCAAATAGGGATAGGGGTTTTGTACAAATCCCATCAAATTCACATCTTGCTCCAATCCATGCTTCTTGATCAAAGATTGAAGGGCAGGGCGGTTTTCCCCTTCGCCCAGAATCAATAAACGCGCAGGACGATTTTTTCTCACGAGGGAAAAAGCACGGATCAGTACATCGAAGGCTTTTTGATCCGTCAAACGGCCAACAGCCAATACAACAGGAGGCGTCTCGCCATCTTTGAACCAGGGATGTTCCAATGACGCTTCGGATTTATCCAGCAAATCTGGTGTCACGATAGGGTTAGAAATAACCTGGATAAGTTCTTGAGGAATTTTAGCTACCCGTGTCAAATCATCTGCAACATTGTTAGAAACAGCAATGATGTTATCTGCCCAGGGATAAAACCATCCGGCCATTTTCGGATACAACTTCCAGCGGAAATCATTATTATTTTTGACAACAGAAGATAGAGTGTTGTGTTCGGTTATTACCAGCCGTACAGGAACACTACATAAGCGCCTCGCCCAAATCGCAATAACATTCGCAAACATTGCAGAAAGCAAGGCTGTCGGGCGTTCACGCTGAAGATACTTAACCAGAGCGGGTACACTACCTAATACACGAGGTGCTTTCAAATCTATAAGTCTCACCGTATCGGGTATTTGGGGCATATAAGGACCTTCAGCCCGTGCTAGGACCAGATCGACCGCATATCCTCGCGCAGAAATGCCTTTTGCCAGATTAAGGAGGATGCGTTCAGCGCCGCCTTCATACAAGCCGGGTAAAAAAAAAGCCAATCGTTCTTTTGATGTTTTCAATGGGTGCATTAGACTGAGTCGAATTCAAATAAAAGTTTACGTGCTATTTCATCCGGTGATTGTTGGCTTGTATCAAACCGAAAAACTTTTAGACCGTGATGATTTGCCGACAAATTCGAGATTGTCCGTTCGTAAGCCTTTCGATAGCGAGCCAAAAACTTAAAGGTGGTTTCAACTGATTCGTTTTTGACAACATGCTCTTTGTCCCTGCCGCGGATGCGTTTCAGTAAATCAGTATCTACCGCGTCCAGCCAAACTATCATGTCCAGCATGCCAGCCCATCGAGTATACAAGCCCCGCCAAAAACTTTCTGCTTTTTGCCTTCTCAGATATTCAGGACCGAACTCGCTTGTTTCAGTCAATAAATAGACTGGCCCTTGATCCAGAATAATGACCCTGTTGTTCTTCAATTCTCTTTGCAAGACGTCAGGCCATCCATTAAGAATGGACAACCATGCAAATTCCCTACGGGTAAGTTTTCTACTGTTGCGCTGGGACAAACCGAGAAGGGCAGGGGATATTTGAAGGCCGTTCCAGATAAAGAAAGGCGCATAAGCTATTTTTCGGACATCAGGAAAATTGCTAAGATGGATGTGTCCGTTGCAATATCTTAATACGTGACAAAGAGTGGTTTTACCTGCTCCTGCCGGACCGATAATCTCCACGATTCGCGGAACTATGGTATTCATACGCCATTAGGAAGATTTGGTTGTCATTATCACTGCTCGAACACGATGTATCATGTTCCTGCGTTGATCGCCTGACAAACCAGCATAGAACGATATCCATAGCATCAAGATGCCCGTTGCTCCTGCCAATAGAATGAAGATAAGCCAGCCCTTGATTCCTGCCCCAGTCGAAACCGAGACAAATCCATCCAACCCTATGGCTATTGAAAAAAGCAGGATCGTAACGAAAATTGGTCGAAGTACACGGTTCAATTGGGAAGATAACGAAACGCCCAGGAAACGGCTAATCAACATGGGATAGCCAACACTGATAATTAACCGTCCTCCCATAATGCCGAGGCACAATCCTACAACACCCATCTTGAAGTAACCAACCATTATACTCGCGGCCACAATGGATACTGTTACAGAGAGAAGTCCCAGAAGCACTTTTTGGCTAAGGCGCAATGTCAGGTCAATGATGTTGCCGTCGCTTCGGATGAGAGCAAGCTGCATCGCCGCCACAACAACTAACAGGTTGGGAATTAAACCGGAGTAATGCTCCGCTCCCACCCATAATCCAATAAACACTCTATTCCAAATCAATATGGATGCTCCCAATGTTGTTGCCGCCAACCAGATAAATGAATTTATCTCGTCGCGTAAACGAAGTGCCTTTTCGTATTCTCCAGTTCCGATAATACTTCCAAGACCGGGCATGATCCCAAAAATAATAATGACGATGACGCCGATCATCGTCTCAGGAACGTATTTGGTAAGTGAATAATTTGTTACTGATTCAACCGAGTTGAGCAAACCCAGTACCACGACATCGCTAGCTAAAAGCAGGCTCGTTACCAAATTCCAACACATGAACCACCAACTCAAGCCCAACATTTGGCGTATATCAGCAAGCCGAGGTCTTGCCACCCCAAACCATGGAATATGGATACGCACAACCCAAAGATAAAACAACCCAGTTGCAAAGGTCGAAGCGACCACAGCCGCGGCAACACCAACGATCCCTGCCTTAAGATCCAAAGCCAGCCAGGTGAAACCTCCACCCGCAAATACCATCACTATAGACATGCCCATTCGTTTGTAACCGAGATTTTCACCTTGCAATGTTACCTGCGGCACTGATGACAGGGTGTCAAAGATCATGTTCAATACAAGTAATCCCGCAACCGCTCGAACGATCCAAACATAAGCAGTCGGTGCATGAACCCAATAAGGCGCAAACCAACTAACAGTTCCTCCAATGCCAATCAGAAGTGGCAAGAATAATAACCAGATGAGGAGCGTACTGCCAACGTAGCGTCGTTTTTGGTCATAATCAGTGGAGCCTTGCTGGTTGGCAAGAGTCGCTTTCAGGGCGAATCCAGGGCGGCCGCTGGCTGGCGTGATATACCCAATCAGGCGATTCAAAACCTGCCACATCCCGAATAAAAAATTACCCAACACCCCAACCATTAATGGCGTAATGAGAAAGCCAACAATCAGACTTGCGCCATAATCCAGCACCACCGTCAAGGCATTTAAATAGGCCTTTTTGGTTAATCCTTTATCTGATAACAAACCTGAGATGAATTTCATGGGACGAGTGATTGTTGACAAATCTAAAGATGTTCCCACACGAGAGCTTTAACCTGAGAGAGCGTCTCTTTCTTGGACCCGTTGGCATTGATCGTAAATGCTGATAGTTTATCCCAATCCAATTCCCAAACCTCTGTCGAACGAGCCCGAACAGATATTTCAGTTTCGTCTGCTTTTCGCTGAACAGCAATTTCTGGATCCACTTTCAGAACGATTAACAAGTCAGGTAGTATTATTTGTTGATAATAAGATTTTTCCTTGATCGTTAGGAAATTTATAAACCAATTCTTTTTATTCGAGGCCGTTAGTGCATATTCGCATTGCGGTCCGTCCATTTTTAGAAATCCTGGGAAAGGGTAACGATCACATAACGCCAAACTTCCATTTGATGAAAACCGTCGCGCTTGAAAATAAGTCAGGTAACGGTCGCGGGCGGTGCAAACGGCTCGGATGAACCAGGGATACCCGTGGGGTTGTAAAGATTCCTCGTAAACATCTCCTTCAAAGGGATAAAGCCGCAAGAGCATGCCTACCTTCAATATTCCCCGAATGGCAGTTGTCGTCCATGACCAGTTTGGTTTTCCTATATGAAATTTCTTTACTTCAAATTTCCCTGAAAGCCATTCATATAATTCATCAATCAATGTGGTTTTGCCAGCGCCATCTCCGCCGACAATGGAGATAAATAAACCACCATTCGCGATTCTGTTTTTTGGCGCGTACCTGAATCCGCGCCACAGGATGGGTTGCCATGCCCGTCGCGCAAATTTTAAAATGATATCGTGCCAACGTGGGTATCGTACGCAGCTCCGCAAGACTTTCTGCAATTGCTCACCTGCCTTGACTCGTGTCCAATAAGGGCAATCTGGTTGCAGCGACTGCAAACATAGATTGAATTGATTTCGATTTAAACCTGGCAAGAGAAGCAAAACCGATTCAACCTTCGACAAAGTCTCTTTTGTTGACAGAACATCGAGTTCGTACCGTTCAGTAGAAGAAAGTTGACCATGCCGGATGAGAATCGAATCCCAGGTCGAATGTTTCAGAACCATCCGTATGACAAATACCAACAGTTCAAATTCAGGGGCTGGGACGCGAAACAAATCTCCTTGGGCCGACGATTCAAGATAAGACTGTTCTAGTGGCAGACGGTAATTCTTGGAAAGGTCGCTCCCCATAACTAATAGAAAATGCGCATGTACATGAACCAGTCTTCCAGTATTTTGATCGTAACCGTAATAATCCCGCACACCGGGTAATTCTTCTTCTTTGTGAAGCAGGGATTCTTTAAATCCCAAGTCATTTAGAATTTCTGTAAAGTATTTGGCATGACTTCGGTTTATCAGCAGATCAAGATCGTTGTCGCCGCTTGCTGAGCGATCCAGAAAAGCATTGCTTTTCCAGTGGCAATAGTCAATTTTTTTTGCCGCAAGAGTTCTGCAAAGTTTGATAATGAGGTCGAGCGCATTTTGTCCTTTCATTTTTATCTATGATATCCTGTCTTTATTGCATTTCCCACCTCACCACAAATAAGTCGTTCTATCCGAATTTTAGAGTCTGTGTGAATGCATCAATGACGGTTAAATTTCCACAATTGGCAAATGTATGCGTCGCCAGGATTCTTTTATCCCAATTTGGTCTGACGGACAGTGTTTTCCTTTCACAATATTCTGTTTCCGAGAGAACCACTATTTCGTTCAAGTCAAACCCATACCCATACGCCATCGAGCAATCCTGTGAGGGCCGGAATAACTTTCCTTCTTTTATATACAAACTGCCCGCTGGTCTGGCGCTTTTGACATCAGAAATGATCGGATTTTGTGGGTGAACTTTCCATTCACCGCTGAAAAGATCATCGTTAAAGAACAGGAATAACTCGACGTTTGGTGCAGCGGCTTCATTTTCAGCAATTGCGGTGAAAAGCCACCATTTATCGGAATAATGGACAAGGGTTGTATCTACAGCCGAGATGTTCCCCATCAGACATTGCTTGAAATTCCATTTATAGGGGAATTCAGAGCACTCATAAAGGTCAATGGTTTTATTTGCCCGCGACTCTGGCACCATGTAAAACTTGTCATTCCACTCGAAAATAAATGGATATGACAAATGGTAATCTTTTTCTAAAACTTTGATCGGCGTTTTCCAGTTTCCGAGTTCATCCAATTCAATAACCGAAATATGACCTTTGTTTTTCTTCCTTATAAACTCTTCAATGAATATATAGTATGTTCCATTTACCCGGGTAATGTGAGGGTCAGCCCAAAATTTATCTTTTGAGGGCGTTAATTTTCTGAATTTTCTGAGGTTGTCAGAGATATCCTGTTTTAGACTGAACAATAAAAACCATTGATCTGTGTAAAATAATCTTTGGACGAATTCCTTAATAAGCTTGAAGATTACTTTCCCAAATGATATTATGGCCAAATAATTTGAGGGTGCTTCGTATCTTCTGATCTCACGCAAAGGAGAAGTATTAAATTTCTCGGTCTGTTTCCAATATGTATCCGTACCGAATTTTTGGAGAAGCTCTATCTGACGAGGTAAAAATGAAGTTGTCGCCCAAAAGTAATAACTTCTGTGACGGGCAGGGGATAGTGGATAGGTCATAAAATGGGAGCGAAACAAAACACGATTAGGGGAGAATTCCCCCCCTGCTGCAAGCAGAGCAGAACTCGTTTCAGGCCAATTTTCAACAACTTCCCAAAAACCTGGTGGCCCCGCCTTCATTATTTTTCTATCGTCGCCGTGGTAGTAGAACCAGGTCCCATATTTGGACGCGTTAAGGGTTTCAAATTGTAAGTTCTCAAACCCAAACTTTATCAATATATCCAGCTTATATCCCCTAATAATTCTTACATCCGACTCACTCAGTATCCAATCATTACCATTCTTTTGAGGAAGCGCTTTGATAATAGGTACATCAAACATTATTTCTGCGATACTTTTAGGGGTAAAAGGATCTGGCTCCTTGGTAAATATTATTTCGTCAATCCGATTAAAAATGGAATAAACGCTCGTGCTTATATTATTCTTATTGGATTTACCTGTATCTTCATTCAAAACCACTAACACAAACTCACTGGAACTTTCATTCACAATACGCTGGATAATACTATAAACCCATGCAGGAACAATGAATGAATCAAGTAGTAATCCTAATTTAAGCTTTTGAGTGTGCATGTGAACTTACGTCCTCAGAACCTTTGAGACAAAACTTGGCTTCCAAAATGAGATACTTTCCTAACCCGGGGTTATTAAACTTCCATTACCTGCGGCTGTAAATTCTGAGGGTTTCTGGTTTGCAATGTCCATTTCTTGATCTCTGCTCGCTTTTCCAGAACCTCCTTTGCCCTGCCAGTGTAAACATCTATCGGCATGAGGTTGTCCAGCGATTCATGATATCGTGGGTTGTTGTAGTAGTCCACAAAGAAGGCGATCTCCCGCTCGAGTTCTTCGGGGGAATAGTGGTTATGCAGTTTCACCACATTCTTCATCGAACAGTGATAGCGCTCAATCTTTCCCCGGGTCATCAGGTCGCAGGGTGCTCCGTCCGTACGCTCGATGTGCTTGCACTGTAGATAATTCTCAAGGCCATGGGACAAGTAACAGGATCCGTTGTCGGAGAGCAGCCGTGCACGCAGGGATACTTTCACCGGTCCACGCCGGTCTTTCACAGGGCGATCTTTAGGGTCTCCTGCATATTCCTGGTGTTCATCGTGGGGGTGAGCTTCCAGTCTAGGATGCAGCGCGAGTAGTCATCAAAAATAGTGGACAGGTAGAAGCAGCCCCCGTTTAGTACTTTGTTTCACAAACCGATTTTGTAACAAACGCAGACTCCAATGTTTTCTGCCAGTAGGCGGCTTACTACAGCCCAATGCAATCAAATGTGCTTCTGCCTCATCATCCATCGCATCTTTTTGTTCCCGACCTGGTTTCTTCAGCTGTAAGGATTCTTCAAATCCATGTTGTGCAAATGCTTTACGCCCTATTGCAATCGTCCCTTCAGAATCATCAAATGCTTCGAAGATTTTCTCGTAATTCCAATTCACGCGCCGATCGGGTTTCTGAAAGATTTGTGCCCGTTTTTTTTCTGGGTAGGATGCGCATCAGACGAGGTTATCATTTCAAGGTTCTGTCTTTGCTCTTCAGTGAGGTCTGCGATGTACTTCGTGCTCATCGAGTTGCCTCCGCTTCTACGCTATCATCTCTGGCAACCTACAAAGCTAGATATATCTTCATCGTTGACAGTCCACTAGTACAATTTTGGTCAGAATAGACGCTATCAGCAGGGGTCTTTTTTCATAATTTATTTATTCTCTGTAACGAAAAGAAAGACATTCTGAGCTGTTCGTCCAAGCATGCTGGTTGAAATTTCCGAGAAAGTGTTCATCTCAATGAAAAGCTCAAGGTTTTCATTTTGCGGAGCTCATTGACTCCGCCATTCGTTTAATCTGTCAAAGCCTTTGCGGATTCAAGGTCATTCGCCTGGTTAAGAGACGGTCTTGTAATTTTCTTAGAAAGCCGCTGGACAACTTTTTGAGGGCGCAACTGTTCATTGAGTGCTGCCCCCTCGATAATCACAAAACTCAAGAATAACCAGGTTGCCTTCCTGAACTCAAAGCTCAGGGAAAGGACTCCAATTGCCCAGACAAAAATAATCGCGAGCCATAGTCCAGAATATCCTTTGGGCAACCTTACTGCTTGGTTAACAACGATACCAAGTATGCAGGCGAATAATAGAAACCCGATAAGGCCCGTTTCAGCGAGAATTGATAAAAATGTTTGGTGGGATTCAGACCCGATAATTGTGAATAATGTACCGCTGCCATTACCGATAAGTGGATGTCTTAAAAATAATACGATTGTTTCCCTCCATAAATTGATCCTGCCCCCAAAGTTGGCTGAACTTATCGAAGTAGATGTAGAAGCAAAACGTTCAATTACTCCCGAGGGGAGTAGGGCTCGAAAAACCAATATCGAGATCACCAGGAATATCGAAATTACTATGAATCGACCAAAGTCAACCCGTTTTGGCCAAAAGATATAAATAACAGCCGGGACTATCGCAAAAAGAGAGGTGCGACTTGCAGTGAGAGAAATCGAAAAAAGAGCTAGAGGTATATAAGAAAAGTTTAATATTCTAAGAATGCGGTTCTTTTTTTTATTTGCATTAAGAAATAAATGCCAGGCGAGAGGTACACCTAACAATAGCAGGAGGGCGAGATCGACAGCATTCACCCCTGTTGCGCTATATCTCACTTCGTAATTTTCTGCCACAGTTCCGTTAAGATAATTACTTATTGTGCTGGCAATAAGCACAAATGCGCCCAAAATGTAAGCCTGAAGCCCAGCAATCAAATCAGCTGGTTTCTTATAAAACTCCCAAAGAATAAGCATCAAAATGAAAATCTGTCCGTAGGTCTTAATTCGTTCAAGCGTTCTATCGCCATCCATGCTCCATATATAACCAACAACATTCCATAAAATAAAGAGCAAAACAAGAGCATGGAAAAGGTGGGGTTTACGAAATCGACCTTCGGTGAGGATTGTCATAAACCAAAACCCTGCAACAATCAAGCCGATTAACCTTGTCAATGAGCCCACAGCTGTAATTGACAAACTATCTTCCCAGGGAACGATAAAAATCAATACCAGGGACAGCCAAAAAGTTATTTTCCGCACGGTTTTATCCTCAACAGAATATAAATCTATTGGTCAACCAAGCATTCAAGTTCAAATGATTTCCAGCTTTCCCGGGGTGGACGAAGGACATTGGTGGTCAAGGTTGTTGCGATTGCAGAAGCCAACGCGATAAGGTTATCGACAGCTTCTTGTTATAGACCCATTTATAGCCTATCTGTAAAAAGAATGATATCCACCACCCATCTTCAGCCCGCCAACTCCTTCGAAAACCGATAGGCTGGAAAGAATAAAAAAATCAAATAGCCCATGCTCATAATTTGGACTTTACCGCGAAAATCAATCACTCCTGGATTATTCTAAATAAATCCATGCTCCGCCATCTTGACATTTCTAAAATGTCAAGGGATTTTTCGTTTTCGCACGGTTTCAGTCTTTTCCGCTTCGGTTCAGGATTAGAACCGTTTCATCGGCTCAATTTGCGTTACCGGTAATTCCAGACGAAACTGTCGACCCTTTAGTATCTCTAATAACACCCGCACTCGCTTGGTACCAGATAAACGAGAATCAATAATAGCCTCATAACCGTCGAATAGCCCATCTCTTATAATAATTGGGACCCCTGGTTTCAATCCGCCGAATCCTTCATTGCTTACATTGTTTATAATATCTACCCTCAGCTTAATTTTATGAATTAACTCATCGGGGACAGTAGCTGGGTCATTCCCAAAACTCACAAAGTCTATTGCACCGGCCATCCAACG
>Ga0326726_10000235_pt1 | contig 53725 bp, 50 predicted proteins | sample MHFenrmetagenome_2_FD_207603 | JGI IMG/M metagenome (GOLD analysis project Ga0326726, IMG submission 207603) | Lab enriched peat soil microbial communities from Michigan Hollow, Ithaca, NY, United States - MHF15MN | ecosystem: Environmental > Terrestrial > Soil > Wetlands > Peat | place: USA... | reverse complement strand
CTCAGCTACCAAGTCAAAGCGAGCGTCGGCGGCAAGTTGGCACAGATCGGCTCGCGCCTGGTGGACGCGGCGGCGCGCAAGGTGGCCCAGGATTTCTTCGGCGCATTCAACGAGAAGGTGGCCTCGCTGTACGGCGCGCCGGCGGGTGCGGCACACGAGGAGCACCACCCGGAGCCCGTGCCCCGCGACCCGGACCTCCCCACGGTATCGGACACCTCGCTGGCATTCCTCGCCGCGGGAGCGCTCGTGGTGTGCGCCGTCGCATTACTGGTCCTGTTTGGCTGAAAGCCGCTCATCTGCCATGATGCGCCGCCCGTCCCGGTCGCCAGGGGCTGGCGGAACTAGTTCCTCCCCCGAGCCGGGAGCGCTGCCTAGCATGGGCGCATCGCCTTGTGGGGAGAGCGGCGTATGGGAGCGCAGGTAGCTACAGTGGCCAAGCAGAGCCAGCAGTCCTCGGTACGCGTCGAAGCGGTGGTGCTGTTCGCCGAGCTGCGCAATTTCACGCGCATGTCGGAGATGCTCGAGCCGGATCGGGTGCTGGCGCTCGTCGACCAATTCTTCGAGTGCGCGGCGCACGCCGTCCAGGCGCAGGGCGGTGAAATCCTGGAAGTGCACAACGACTCGCTGATGGCCGCCTTCCGCAAGGGCAAGGCGCCGGAGCAGGCGCGCGCGGCGGTGCGCGCGGCGCAGCAGCTGTTCGGCGATTTCGACGCGGTGGCGCAGGCCTGGGAGCGGGACTACGGCCTGCGCACGGCGATCGCGATCGGCGTGCACCACGGCCCGGTGGTGCTTGGCGAAGCCGGGCCCTCGGTACATCGCGGCCAAGCCGCCCTCGGCGACTGCATCAGCATTGCCGAGCGCCTGGTGCACCGCGCGCGCGCGGGCGAGCTGGTGCTGTCGGAGTCGGTGATGGGCGTGGTGTCGGTGGCCGAGCTCGAGCTCGACGCGGAGCCGCTGCCGCCGGTCGAGCTGCACAACCGCCCCGCCATCCGCATCTACGGCGTGCTGCGCGACGACCGGCTGGACTTTACGTCCTAGCTCCTAGTTTGCAGCGAGCCGCGTCCCCGCGGCCTCGCGCATCGCCTCGGCGAGCGCCTCGGGCGGCTGCGCCCCCGAGACGCCGAATTTCCTCTCGAGGATGAACGTCGGCACGCCGCTGATGCCAAGCGCCTTCATGCTTTCTTCCAGCTGCGCCACGCGCTGCGCCTCGGCGGCATCGGCCCAGCGCGCCTCGACGTCCGCGCGCGCGAGCCCGGCGGCCTCGGCGATGCCGAGCAGCACCCCACGGTCGCCCACGTCGCGCGCTTCCTCGAAGTAGGCGCGGAACAGCGCGTCGACCACGGCGCCGCCGGTGCCCGCCTGCTGTGCCAGGTCGATCAGCTGGTGCGCGGCAAAGGTGTTCGGCGTGCGCTCGATGCGCTCCAGCGCGAATACGATGCCCTCGCCGCGGCCCTCGGCGGCGACGCGCGCATCCAGCTGCCGCCCGCGCTCCAGCGAGCCGAACTTGGCGCGTCGGTACTCCGCGCGCAGCATGCCCTCGGTCGGTATGTCCGGATTGAGCTGGAACGGCAGCCAGGACACCTGCGCCGCGAGGCTCCCGCCGACGAGCGCCAGCGCCTTTTCCAGGCGCCGCTTGCCGATGTAGCACCACGGGCAAACCACGTCGGACACCACCTCGACGCGCAGCGGCGTGGCGGGGCTCATGACGCGCGCGGTTTCTTGCGCTCGGGCACCACCCAGAAGTAGACGGTGCGGCCACTGGACTCGAGCTTTTTCGCCGGCTTCCAGTCGCCCATGTCGAACTGGTGCGAGACGATGCGCGTGCCGGGCTTGAGCTCGGCGAGCAGGCGCGGGCGCAGCTTCAGGTTGAGGTCCGGAAGCAGGTAGAGCGTCACCACGGTGGCCTCGCGGAAGTCCGCCTCGAACAGGTCCTGCAGGCGGAACTGCACCAGCGACTCCACGCCGTTCTTCTTCGCGTTGTCCTCGGCCTCGCGGATGCGCTCCGGATCGATGTCGATGCCCACGGCGCGGATGCCGTAGAGCTTGGCCGCGGTCACGGCAATGCGCCCGTCGCCCGAGCCCAGATCGAAGAGCACATCGCCCTTCTTGACGTTGGCCAGGCGCAGCATGTCCTCGACGACTTCCTGCGGCGTAGGCACGAAGATCACATCGGGGGCGCGGTCGCCGCGCTCGATCTGCGCGCGCGTCGCGCCGTCCAGCGCGGCCGCCGATCCGGCGGCAATCAGGCAACAGACGGACAGGACCAGGCCGCGCATGGCGTCTCCAAGGGAACTCCGGCGCGCCGATTATGCACGAACGCGGTGCGCGCGAGCCAAACCGGGGCAACTCAGGGCGAGAAGGCGGAGGCCCAGCGGCTGGCGGTGACGGCGTCGTCCACCTGCACGTCATGCTCGCTCTTGTCGCGCTGCGCCGACACCTGCGAGCCCTGCCCGGCCTGCGATCCCGGGTCATCCGACAGCGCCGCCTCCAGGTCCCCGGTGCCGTGCACGGCGATGCGCGCCCAGGAGATGAACAGGACGGCGGCCAGGATCGCGATGACCGCGATCCACGCGACGACCGGGTGCTCCGGTTCCGCGTCACGTTGGGGCTTGAGGGTGGTGATCATGGCCAAAGACACGCAATGTCCGTGCCGGTTGGACCGCGGCCCCGGCCGCGGGTTCGCGCCGGATCACTCCCCGGCGATGGTCATATTCTGCACCAGGATCGAGCCGCAGCGCCGCGAGCCGCGCACCAGGATGTCGCTGCCGATCTGCGCGATCCCCAGGAACATGTCCTTCAGGTTCCCGGCGATGGTGATCTCCTCGACGGGGTGGGCAATCTCGCCGTTCTCGACCCAGTAGCCGGCCGCGCCGCGCGAATAGTCGCCGGTCACCAGGTTGACGCCGTGTCCCAGGAGCTCTGTCACCAGCAGGCCGCGGTCGAGCTCGCGCAGCATGCCGCGGAAATCCGGCCCGTTGGCAGCGAGGCTGAGGTTGTGGTTGCCGCCCGCGCTGCCGGTGCTGCGAAGCCCGAGCTTGCGTGCCGAGTAGCAGCCCAGGAAGTACCCCTGCAGCACGCCGTCGCGCACCACGCTGCGCGCCTGCGTCGCCACGCCCTCGTCGTCGAAGGGCGTGCTGGCGAGCGCACGCGGCTCGAGCGGACGCTCCTCGATGTTCACGCCGCGCGCGAAGACCTGGCGGCCGAGCGCGTCGGCGAGGAAGCTCGCCTTGCGGTAGAGGTTGCCGCCGCTCGCGGCGGACACGAAGCTGCCGAGCAGCATCGCCGCCTGCGGCGCCTCGAACAGCACCGGCGCCTGGCGCGTGCCGATGCGGCGCGCGCCCAGGCGCGCGAGCGCCCGCTCGCCGGCATAGCGGCCGAGGGCTTCCGGGCGCGCGAGCTGCCCCGGCATGCGCGCCTCGCTGTACCAGTCGTCGCGCTGCATGCCGCCGCGGTCCTCGGCGATCACCGACAGGTAGAGCGAATGCCTCGAGGTCGGGAAGCCGCCCATGAAGCCCAGGCTGTTGGCGAACACGAACTGCGCCTGCTGCGCCGACACGGTGGCGCCTTCCGACTTGCGGATCTTCGGCGAGAGCGCGAAGGCCGCCGCCTCGCAGCGGCGCGCGATGCCGATCGCCTCCTCCACCTCGAGGGCCCAGGGATGGTAGAGGTCGAGATCGGGCGTCTTGCGCGCCAGCAGCTCGGCCTCGGGCGGACCCGCGCAGTCGTCCACCGCCGTGTGCCGCGCGATGGCGAGCGCGGCCTGCACGGTGCGCTCGAGGGCGGCGGGCGAAAAATCCGAAGTGCTCGCGTGCCCGCGGCGCGCGCCGGGCCGCTCGCCCAGATAGACGGTGACGCCGATGCCCTTGTCGCGGTTGTGCTCGATCGTGTCCACCGCGCCCTTGCGCACCGTGACCGAGAGGCCATGGCCCTCCGACACGTCGCACTCGCAGGCGCTCGCGCCCAGGCGCCGCGCGTGCGCCAGCACATCGGCGGCGAACTGGCGCAGCTGCGCGGGCGTGTAGCTGAAGCGGCCGCCGCTTTTCATGGCGCGCTATGATAGCAGCGCGATGCGCGACGAAATTCCCAGCAAGACGAAGAAGAAGCAGGAGATGCACGAGCTGCAGAAGCTGGGCGCGGCGCTGGTGCAGCTGTCGGCCGCGCATCTCGCGCGCATTTCGCTACCCGAGGATCTGGCGCAAGCGGTGCGCGAGGCGCGCCGCATCCGCAGCCACGAGGGCAAGCGCCGCCAGGTGCAGTTCATCGGCCGGCTGATGCGCGCGCTCGACCCCGAGCCGATCCGCGCACAGCTCGCGGTCGTGGAGGTCGGCTCGGCGCAGGCGCGCGCCAGCCACCAGCGCGTGGAGCGCTGGCGCGCACGGCTGATGGAGGATGAGGGCGCGCTCACCGAGTTCGCTCGCGAGTGCGCGGGCGCGGACCTGCAGCAACTGCGCGCCTTGCTGCGCAACGCACGCAAGGAGCAGGTGGAGGGCAGGCCGCCGCGCGCCTACCGCGAGCTGTTTCGTCTCATCCGGGAGGCGGCTGGTGAGTAACGTCCTGAGCGTCGGGCTGGTGTCGGCGAGCGATCGCGCCTCGGGCGGCGTCTACAAGGACGAGGGCATCCCCGCGCTGAGAGCATGGCTCACCCAGGTGATTCTCGCCCCCGCGCTGAGCTTCGAGGAGCGGCTGATCCCCGACGAGCGCGCGGTGATCGAGGCGGCGCTGGTGGACCTGGTGGACGTGAAGGGCTGCCACCTGGTGCTCACCACGGGCGGCACGGGACCCGCGCCGCGCGACGTCACGCCCGAGGCAACGCTTGCCGTCGCCGACAAGGTGATGCCGGGCTTCGGCGAGCAGATGCGCGCGGTGAGCCTGAAGTACGTGCCCACGGCGATCCTCTCGCGCCAGGTCGCCGTGATCCGCAAGCAGGCGCTGATCATCAACCTGCCTGGCCAGCCCAAGGCGATCAAGGAGACGCTGGACGGCGTGTTCGCCGCGGTGCCCTACTGCATCGACTTGATCGGCGGACCCTACATCGAGACCAACGAAGCGCTGGTCAAGGCGTTCCGGCCAAGATCGGCGCAGCGTCCGAAACCGGCCTGACGGCGGGCACACGTACACGGAACCACGCCGCGTACAGCGCCGGCACGAACAGCAGCGTGAGCACGGTGGCGACGACCAGCCCACCCATGATGGTGTAGGCCATCGGCCCCCACAGCACGCTGCGCGTGAGCGGGATCATCGCCAGCACTGCCGCCGCCGCCGTGAGCGCGATCGGCCGGAAGCGCCGCACCGTCGCCTCGCGGATCGCTTCCCACGCTGGCAGGCCGGAGGCCATGTCCTGCTCGATCTGGTCCACCAGGATGACGGTGTTGCGCATGATCATGCCGCCGAGCGCGATCGCGCCGAGCATGGCGACGAAGCCAAACGGCTGGCGGAAGACGAGCAGAGCGAGCGCCACACCGATGATGCCGAGCGGCGCGGTCAGCACGACCATGAAGCTGCGCGAGAAGCTCTTCAGCTGCAGCATCAGCATCGCCAGCATCAGCGCCACGGCGAAGGGCATGCCGGCGGCGATGGATTCCTGTGCCTTGACATTTTCCTCGAAGGCGCCGCCCGCCTCGATGCGATAGCCGGGGGGCAGCGACGCGCGCAGCGGCGCCAGGGTGGGCTCGATCGCCATGGTGACATCGGGCGCCTGCGCGCCGTCGACGATGTCGGCACGCACGGTGAGCGTAAGCGCGCGGCTGCGGCGCCAGATGATCGGCTCCTCGAGTACCTCGCTGATGCTCGCCACCTGCTCGAGCGGCACCGAGCGGCCGCCCGCGGTCGGCACCGTGAGCTCGCCCAGCGTATCCAGGCGGCCGCGCTCGGTGGCGGGCGCGCGCAGCACGACATCGATCAGCCGGTCGTTCTCGCGGTATTGCCCAAGCGGCGTGCCGCTCACCACAGCGGCGACCGAGCGGGACACGCTGACCGAGGACACGCCCAGCGCGCGCGCCTTGTCCTGATCCACCTCCACGCGCAGCGCCAGCACCTTGTCGCCCCAGTCCGTGTTCACGTCCAACGTGTCCGGGTTGGCGCGCACGCGCTCGGCGACGCGCTCGGCGATCGCCTTGAGCTCCTGTGCGTCCTCACCGGTGACGCGGAACTGCACCGGGTAGTTGACCGGCGGGCCGAGCGGCACGCGGATCACGCGGCCGCGCACGCCGGGGAAATCCTCGGCGAGCGCGTGCCGCAGCGTGCCCACCACCCGCTCGCGCGCGGCGATGTCCTTGGTGAGCACGATCACCTGCGCGAAGTTGGTGCGGAACAGCTGCTGGTCGAGCGACAGAAAGAAGCGCGGCGAGCCGTTGCCGACGTAGGTGACGTAGCTCGCGACGTCGCGGTCCTTCTCCAGCAGCGCCTCCAGGTGCTGCGCCTCGCGTTCGGTGGCGCGGATCGCGGCACCCTCGGGCAGCCAGAGCTCCACCATCAGCTCGACGCGGTTGGAGGAAGGGAAGAACTGCTTCTCGGTGAAGCCCATCCCGGCGACACCCAGCACCAGCGTGCCCGCGGTCGCGGCAAGCACGGTCTTGCGGTGCACGATGCACCATTCGATGACCGAGCGCAGTCGGCGGTAGAAGCGCGTGTCGAATAGCTGGTGCGCGTCGGCCTTGTGCTCCTTGAGCAGCCAGGCGCCGATGAAGGGCGTGGCCGTCACCGCTGCGACCCACGAGATCAGCAGCGCCATGGTCGTCACCGCGAAGATGCCGAACGTGTACTCGCCCGTGGTGGACTTGGCGGTGGCGATCGGCAGGAAGCCGGCGACCGTGATCAGCGTGCCCGAGAGCATCGGGAAGGCGGTCGAGCTGTAGGCGAAGGTCGCCGCGCGTAGCTTGTCCCAGCCCTCCTCGAGCTTGCGCGCCATCATCTCCACCGCGATCATGGCGTCGTCCACCAGCAGGCCCAGGGCGATGATCAGGGCCCCGGTTGAGATGCGGTGCAGGTCGATGCCGAACCAGCGCATGGCGAGGAAGGTGGCGGCGAGCACCAGCGGAATGGTCAGCGCCACGACCAGGCCCGTACGCAGGCCAAGCGACAGGAACGACACCACCAGCACGATCGCCACCGCTTCGCCCAACGCGCGCATGAACTCGCCCACCGAGTCCTTAACCACCGCCGGCTGGTCGGACACCTGCTCGAACTCGATGCCGACGGGCAGCTCCCCGCGCAGCCGCGTCATCGCGCGCTTCAAGTCCTCCCCCAGTCTGAGCACGTCGCCGTTGCGCGTCATCGACACTGCGAGCCCGATCCCCTCCCGTCCGCGAAAGCGCATGGTGCTGACCGGCGGGTCGGCATAGCCGCGCTCCACGCGTGCGATGTCGCCGAGGCGGAAGCTCTGGCCGCCGGCGCGCAGCAGCAGATCGGAGACCGCGCGTACGGAATCGAGCTGGCCGGTCACGCGCAGCGCGACGGAGGCCTCGCGCGTCTCAACGCTGCCAGGCGCGACCAGCGCGTTCTGCGCCGCGAGCGCCTGGCCGATCGCCTGCGGGTCGATGCCGAGGGCGGCGAGCTTCTTGGTCGAGAGCTCGACGAAGATCTTGTCGTCCTGCACCCCGATCAGCTCGACCTTGGCAACGTTCGGCAGGCGCAGCAGCTCCTGGCGCACGCTCTCGACGTGATCGCGCAGCTCCGAGAGCGTGAAGCCGTCCGCCGTAAAGGCGTAGATCGAGCCGAACACGTCGCCGAACTCGTCGTTGTAGAAGGGGCCCAGGGCCTCGGGCGGCAGCGTGTGGCGGATGTCACCCAGCTTCTTGCGCACCTGGTACCAGATTTCGGGCACGTCCTTCGGCGCGGCGGTGTCGAGCAGCTCGAGGATGATCAGCGATTCGCCCGGCTTGGAGTGGCTCCGCGTCCACTTGTAGTAGGGCGTCTCCTGCAGCTTCTTCTCGATGCGATCGGTGATCTGCCGGTCCACCTGGTCCGCCGTGGCGCCCGGCCACAGCGTGCGGATCACCATGGCGCGGAAGGTGAAGTCCGGGTCCTCGCGCCGACCCAGCTGGAAATAGGCCGCCACCCCGCCCAGCGCCACCACCAGCAGGAAGAACAGCGTCAGCTCGCGGTACTTGAGCGCGAGCGCGGAGAGATTGAAGCGCGACTCGGTCATCCCGGCCTCGCCTCAGCGCCCGTTCATCGGGCGCACGCGCTGCCCGGGCCGCAGCAGCTGCGCGCCGGCGATCACCACGAGGTCCCCCGGCGCGAGGCCCGAGTCCACGACCACGTGCTCGCCCGCCATGCCGCGCGTGGTCACGGGCGCGAGGCGCACCGTCTGGTCGGGATTGACGATCCACACCTGTGGCTTCTCGCCGCGCGCATACAGCGCGGCAATAGGCAGCTCGTTGCCGGCGAGCGCTTGGTTGCCGGTCACGGCAACGCGGGCACTCATGCCGAGCTCGACGTCTTCCTTTGCCTCGAGCACCGTAATGCGCGCCGCGTAAGTGCGCGTCACGGGGTCCGCCACGGGGGACAGCTCGCGCAGGCGGCCCTTCCAGGTTCTGCCCGGGTAGGCATTGAGCGACACCGTGACATCCCTGCCGCGCTCGATTCCCTCGCGCTGCGATTCGGGAACGGCGATAGCGATCTCCTTCTCTCCCGGGCGCGCGAGACGCGCGACCGTCTGGCCCGCAGCAACCACCTGTCCCGCCTCCGCCTCGATGGCGGTGATCACACCAGCTGTGTCCGCCGCGAGTGTTGCGTAGGCCGACTGGTTGGCGCTCTGGCGGTATTGCGCGCGCACCGCCTGCAGGCGCGCGTCCGCTGTGGTGTAGGCGCTGGCGCGCCGATCGAATTCGGCCTGGCTGATGAAGTTCTTCTCGCGCAGTTCGGTGTAGCGCTTGAGCTCTGCCGCGGCGAGGTCACGCTCCGCTTCCACGCTGGCAACCTGCGCGCGGGCGCTCGCCGCCGCCTGCATCAGGTCCTCCGGATCGAGGCGCGCCAGCACCTGGGCCGGGCGCACGCGCGCGCCAATTTCGACGCTGCGCTCGACGATCTTGCCGCCGACACGGAAAGCGAGCCGCGTCTCGTAGCGCGGCCGCACCTCGCCGGGATACTCGACGCGGCGTGCCGCCGCATCGCCGGCGGCGCCGATCTTCATTACCCGCACCGGGCGGATTTCCTCGGGACGCGTCTCCGGCGCCTTCCCGCAGGCGGCGAGCAGCGTGAAGGCTGTGACGGCAAACCAAATCCTCGCGTTCATCTGCGATCTCCCTGCTTGCCGACGGCACCCGCCCACAGGGCGAGCAGGCCGGCTGCCAGCTGCTTTTCGAAATCGATACGGAACATCGCCAGCTCCGGCCGCTCCATCGCCCCGCGCAGGCAGGCAGGAAGATCGGTCAGCTGCCACAGGCCCAGCATCTGCGCATAGCAGGCCATCAGCAGCGCCATGCCGTTGCCGCGCGGTATTCCCGGGAATGCCGCTTCAATGTGCGAGCCGATGAGCGCGAGCCGCTTGCCGATGGCCAGCTTGTACGCGTACGCGGCGTCGGGGCTGGTATTCGCCTCCAGCATGCCGCGGCAATTGGTCGCGAGCGGCAGAAACTCGGGATGCGCGCGCAGGTAGCGCAGTGTCGCGCGCACCGCGCCTCGCGCCGCGTCGCCGCGCGGCACCGTCAGTGCCGCCTCCAGAGCGTCAAACAGGCCGTGCAGGCGCGCAAGGTGCACCTGCAGCAGCACCTCCTCGCGCGTGCGAAAGTAGAGGTAGACGGTGCCTTTCGCCACGCCCGCCCGCTGCGCAAGTTCCTCCACGCCAATACCACCGCCGGGATTCGCGTGCAGCAGGTCCTCTGCGGCGCGCAGGATCGCATCGCGGCGCTCGGTCTTGTCCTCGGGGGCCACGGCGCGAGTCCGCGGCCTGCGTTTCAAGTGACTGACGGTCATTTAGACGCGAATTTAAATGACCGATGGTCATTAAGTCAAGCCCAGCACGCCGGTACAATGCGCGGCATGCCGCAACTGCCTGAAACGATTGAGATCGAAACCGCCCCGGCACCTGACGCCGCGGTGATCTGGCTGCACGGCCTGGGGGCCGACGGCCATGACTTCGAGCCGGTAGTCCCCGAGCTGCGCCTGCCGCCCCGGCTGCGCCTGCGCTTCGTGTTCCCGCACGCGCCGGTGCGCCCGGTGACCATCAACATGGGCATGACGATGCGGGCGTGGTACGACATCCTGCAGATGGGCGGCGGCCGGGAAGACGAGGCAGGCATCCGCGCCTCGCAGCAACTTCTCGAAGGCCTCATCGAGCGCGAGCAAGGCCGCGGCGTCGCGGCGCACCGCATCGTGCTCGCCGGCTTCTCGCAGGGCGGCGCGATCGTCCTGCAGACCGGGCTGCGCTACGTGCAACGTCTGGGCGGCATCCTGGCGCTATCGACCTACCTGCCGCTGGCGGGCACGCTTGGCGCGGAGAGCAGCGCCGCCAACCGCGACCTGCCCGTATTCATGGCGCACGGCACGCATGACCCGATGATTCCCATTGCGCGGGCGCGCGACTCGCGCGCCGCGCTCGAGGCGCTGGGCTACGCGGTGCAGTGGCAGGAGTACGCCATGCCGCACTCGGTGTGCGGCGAAGAAATCGCCGCCATCGCGGCGTGGCTGCTCAGGGTTCTCGCACCAGTTCCCTGAAGCGGCCGATCTCGTAGTCCTGGCCGCGCTCGCCGAACCCGGTGGGCATGTAGATGTGCTGGCGGCCGGAGCGCGTCGCCTCGAGGTTCTGGCCCGGCGCGAACACGCCCGGCCGCAGCGCGATCTGCACGTCGCCCGATCCCGGGTCGTTCCCCCTGAGCAGCACGCCCTGCTCGGACGAGTTGCGCGCGCCAGTCACCGCGAACTGGGAGACTGCCGGCGCGCGTGACAGCGTCTGGATGCCCACCCGCGCCTGCTGGCCGGAGGCTCTGCTGACCCGGCGCACCATCCCCACGACCCAGTTGCTCCCGCCCTCCGGCTGGATCGCCACAAGCGCCCCCACGCGCAACCAGTCGCCTTTGACCTGCTGCACCATGGCGCCGAAGCCCCCCGCGCTCACGTTCTCGATGACCCAGCTCTCCGCGGAAGAAGCGGACGTATTGCTCAGGATGTCGATTACGCCCCTGAGGCCATTCGCCACCGTGAGGCGCGAGCTCACGCGGTGGCGCTGGTGCTTGCGCTCCGGGGCCTGCGGCGCCCAGTACAGCGCCAGATGCTCGAGCACTTCGAGCACCTCCTCGGCGCTGTCGCCAGGCGCCAGGTTGAAGCCCGCAGGCAGGGCGTCGGTCGCCCGAATGCGCTCTGCGAGCTGCTTGACCTCGGCGAGCGCGCCGCCCGCGCCCAGGCAACGCAACCCGGGGCCGGGCGGGGGTGCCTGCATGGCGCGCTGCGGTGCCATCGCCTTGGCGAGATCGGTCCAGTACGGGAGCCCGGCAGCCGGCGCCTCGGCCATGGCGAAGCGGCTGGCCACCTCGCCAACGATGCGCTCCGCGAGGTCGATTTCCACGGGCAGCAACCCTTCCGGGGCGCTTGCGCTGAACATGGCTGCGCGCACGAATTCGAGCCAAGGCGTCGTTTGCGCCTGCAGGCCTGGGTAAAGCGTGACAGTCGACTGCGCCAGCCCGCGCGATTCGGCGTAGGCATACACGCGGTTGAGCACGCCCCATACGGCGTAGTCATAAGGGCCGTAGCGCATATGCATCCACTTGATCTGCTGCGCCGCCGCGCGCAGTGCGCGCGCCAGCAGCAGCGGCAGTGCAGCCCGAGCGGACTCGGCCCCCTTCGCCCCCTGCACGAACAGGTCCACACCGCGCGCCATCGCGAGCGCCGCCTGGCGCCAGTACTCGTGCAGCGCCGTCCACAACCGATTCTCCTGGAAGCGCGAGCCGAGCGCCTGCGACAGGTAGTCCAGGGTGAGCTTGCGCACCCGCGCCTGCGCGGCGGCGTCGACCAGCAGAACCAGTTCGATGCGCTGCTCGGGCCGGAAGCCCCCGGCGAGCGACAGCGACTCGTGCCAGTGCGCCAGCTCCTCGAGCGCCTTGACCGCATCCTGCGCCGGCAACTCCTCGAGGATGCGCCGCGCCTCCTTGGCGTCGGTCATCGGGTGATCGGGCTTGCCGCCGCCAAACAGCTTCATGAGAAAATCCTACCATCACGCCGCCTCCATGAAATTCCTCATCGTCGATGAGTCGCGCGAGTTCCGCAGTACGCTCGCTGGCATGCTGCGCGCCCGCTGGCCCGAGGCGCAGACCGAGGAATGGGATCCGCGCGAACGCGGCAACCCGCACGCCGAGCTGCTGCGCGAGCGCTACGACGCCGTGCTGCTCGACACCGAGCCCGCGGGCGAGGACGGCATCGCCTGGGTGACCGACATTCGCCGCGCACCGGACGCGCCGCCGGTGGTGCTGCTCACCGGCGCCGGCGGCGAGAGCCTGGCGGTCAAGGCGATGAAGGCCGGCGCCGCCGATTTCCTGCGCAAGTCCGGCCTTGCCGGCGCGCGGCTCGCGCGCTCGCTCGAGGATGCGCTGCGCGAGCAGGAGGCGCGCCGCGCGGAGGTGGCGGGCGCACCGCCGGCGTTTCAGCGCACGGTGCAGCTCGACGTGCGCAAGATCGGCGTGCCGCTCGACTACGAGGACCGGCCGATCCCCGGTTACCGCAGCCTGCGCAAGATCGGCGAGGGCGGCATGGCGCAGGTCTACCTCGCCGAGCGCGAAAAGGACGGGCTGCAGCTGGTGCTCAAGGTGCTCGACCCGAAGCTGCGCGAGGACCAGAGCTTCCTCAAGCGCTTCCAGCAGGAATACCGCCTGGTGTCCGGGGTGCACGACGAGTTCGTCGCGCATATCTACGATCATGGCTTCGCCGGCGAGCGCCCCTACATCGCCATGGAGTACCTGTCCGGCGGCACGCTCGCCGCGCGCATGCAGGGCGGGTTGTCCTCGCTCGCCGCGCTGCGCATCTGCTCGCAGATCGCGCGCGCCCTCGATGCCATTCATTCGAACGGCATCGTGCACCGCGACCTCAAACCGCAGAACATCCTGTTCCGCGACAACGGCCGGCCGGTGATCGTGGATTTCGGCCTGGCAAAGAACGTCGGCGCAAAGACCACCTTCACGCGCTTCGGCGAGGTGATCGCCACGCCGCGCTACATGAGCCCCGAGCAGTGCATGGGCAAGTCGGCCGACCGGCGCTCGGACCTCTACAGCCTCGGCGTGATCTTCTACGAGATGCTCACCGGCGCGAAGCTCTACGAGGCCGAGGGCGCGGCCGGACTGGTCTACCAGCACGTGCATGGCCCGCTGCCGCGGCTGGAGGGGCGGCTGACGGGCTACCAGTCGATCCTCGACCGCCTGCTTGCGAAGAATCCCGACGACCGCTTCCAGAGCGCGCGCGAACTGTTCGCCGTGATTGCGATATGAGCGCGGACGGCGGCGAGCGGCAGTACCTCGATCTGCTGGCGGAAGTGCTGGAGCGCGGCGCGCTCAAGTCCGACCGCACCGGCACCGGCACGCGTTCCGTGTTCGGGCGGCAGATGCGCTTCGCGCTCGCGGGCAGCTTTCCGCTGCTCACCACCAAGAAGCTGCACCTGAAGTCGATCCTCTACGAGCTGCTGTGGTTCCTGAGCGGCGACACCAACGTGCGCTGGCTGCAGCAGCACGGCGTCACGATCTGGGACGAATGGGCGGACGCGAACGGCGAGCTCGGCCCGGTATACGGCTACCAGTGGCGGCACTGGCGCACGCCCGACGGCCGCGAGATCGATCAGCTGCGCCAGGTGGTGGAGCAGATCCGGTCGCGGCCGGATTCGCGCCGCCACCTGGTCACCGCCTGGAATCCGGCCGACGTCGACCGCATGGCGCTGCCGCCTTGCCACGCGCTGTTCCAGTTTTACGTCGCCGATCGGCACCTGTCCTGCCAGATGTACCAGAGGAGCGCGGATCTGTTTCTCGGCGTGCCCTTCAACATCGCCTCCTACGCGCTGCTCACGTTGATGATCGCGCAGGTCACGGACCTCGAGCCGGGCGAATTCGTGCTCACGCTGGGGGACGCGCACCTGTACCTCAATCACCTCGAGCAGGCGCGCGAACAGCTTACGCGTGCGCCTCGTCCCTTTCCGCGCATGCGGCTCAATCCCGCGGTGCGAGATGTGTTCCAGTTCCGCTACGAGGATTTTGCTCTCGAAGGCTACGACCCGCACCCGGCGATTAAAGCACCCATTGCGGTGTAGCCACATGCGCGCGGCGCATGTGCAAAAAAAAGGGCCCGCCTGTAGGGGGAATTGGCGGGCCCGGGGGGGAGGAGCTGGCTGAAACGCCGGCGTGAGAGCCCTAGAAGCTCCCGATCACGAGCAATCTGGCGAGGTAAAGCAACCCGGCAGCTGCGAAACCGTAGACCACCGCATCGGCGACGCGGGCGCGCTGCGACGGCACCCAGCCCGGCAGCGCCCACACGACGGCTGCGGCGCCGAGCAGCGCCGCCAGAAGCGCTGCGCCGAGCCCAAAGCTATGTCCGAAGGCCTGCACCACCCAGCCCTCCGGAGAGACCAGTTTGTAGATGCTGCCGCTGATACCGATCAGCACAAGGGCGCTGACGGCGAACCCGTAGAGCGTCTGCGCGAAAAGCGGGACCTCGAATTTGGCCTTGGCGTGATCCATCACTCACAATTTCTTGCAATGGCCATGCCAGAGTCCGGAACGCCATGGAATCAACGGGTTGCGCGCGCCCCGTCCGCAGCTGCGCGCAGCGGCCTGTCTGCTTCCAGCGACGACGCAGTGCACACCCGCGCCAACCGCCTGAGAGCGCAGGGCTTTCCCTGTCGCCGGCAGGCGACGCGCGGGACGGTCAGGACTCTGCCGCCACTTTCGCCTTGAACATCGAGGGCTCGAGCGCATGCCGCTCGAGTAGACGGTAGAACTCGGTGCGGTTGCGCCCCGCGAGCCTCGCTGCCTGCGTGACGTTGCCGCCCGTGATCTTGAGGATGCGCACCAGGTACTCGCGCTCGAAGGCGCGCCGGGCTTCGTCCAGCGGCGTGAGCGATCCCGCGCCCGCGTCGAGCGCCTGGCGCACCAGCGACGCCGGAATGACCTCGGTGGCGGTGAGCGCCACCGCGCGCTCGACCACGTTGAGCAGCTGGCGCACATTACCGGGCCAGGCGGCGGAGACCAGAAGCTCCATTGCCTCCGGCGACATCGCGAGCCGCGGCCTGCCATAGCGCTCTGCCAGGCGCGACAGGAAGTGGCCGGCGAGCAGCGGGATGTCCTCGCGCCGCTGCGCGAGCGAGGGCAGCTCGAGCTTTACCACGTTGAGCCGGTAATACAGGTCCTCGCGGAACTCGCCGGTCGCAATGCGCTCTTCCAGCTTGCGGTGCGTGGCCGAGATGATGCGCACGTTCACCGCGACGTCGTCGTTGGCGCCCACCGGTCGGACCACGCGCTCCTCGAGGGAGCGCAGCAGCTTCACCTGCAGCGCGGGCGGCATGTCGCCGACCTCGTCGAGGAACAGCGTGCCGCCCTCGGCGGCCTGGAACAGGCCGCGGCGGTCCTGGATCGCGCCCGTGAACGCGCCCTTCTTGTGGCCGAACAGCTCCGACTCGAGCAGCCCCTCGGGGATCGCGCCGCAGTTGACCGCAACGAACGGCGCGTCTGCGCGCCGGCTGGCACGGTGGATGGCGCGCGCCAGCAATTCCTTCCCGGTGCCGCTTGCGCCGAAGATGCAGACGCTCGCGTCGGAAGCCGCCACGCGCTGCGCCTGCGCGAGCACCGCCTCCATGGCCGCCGAACGCGTGATCATCTCCGCGCGCCAATGCTCGCCATCGCCGCTCGGCGCACTCGAAAGCCGCAGCGCGTCGGCGACGGTCTCCAGCAATACCTTGGGCTCGAACGGCTTGGTGAGGAAGCTGAACACGCCGCGGCGCGTCGCCGCCACCGCGTCGGGAATGGTGCCGTGCGCCGTCAGGATGACCACTGGCAGCGAGGGCGCTTGGCGGTGGATGGCATCGAACAGCCCCAGGCCGTCCATGCCCTGCATGCGCAGGTCGGTGATGACCAGCTGCGGGCGCTGCACTGCCAGGCTGGCGAGCGCGGCGTCGGCCGACTCCACCGCCGTGACGTGGTAGCCGGCAGCGCTCAGGCGCATGGAGATCAGCTGCAGCAAGTCGCGGTCGTCGTCGACCAGAAGAATGGCGGGGGATTCGTGGTTCATGGGTTTCACCGCTTGGTTGTGCGGCGGCGTTCCTCGCGCTCGAGGATGCCGCGCTCGATCGATTTCAGCGCCTCTACCTGCTGGCGCAGGGTATTGGCGCGCTCCTCGGCCTGCTCCGCCTGCTGGCGCAGGTTCTTGGCGCGCTCTTCGGCCTGTTCGTCGCGCCGCTCCGCGGCGCGCAGCTCGCGCGCGGCGCGTGCACGTTCGGCGGCGCCGGCGCCGGCCATGGCCGCGAACTGCACGAGCGGCGTCTCCGGCCGGCGTGCCGCGAGCGGCTCAAAAAGCGCTGCCGCGCGCGCGTCGTCCCGCAAGGGTGGCGGCAATGTGGCCAGCAGCGCGGCGAGGCGCGCGCGATTCGCGTCGTCCTGGATGGCGGCGAACATCTGCTGCGCGTGAGTCAGCTGGCGGCGCTGCTCCTCCGGCGTGGCGCGCACGGCGCTGACCGCGGCGGCGACGATGTCGCTCACCTGCAGCGCTTCGTCGGCTTCAGGCCGCAGCGCGGCGCAGCCCGCGAGGAGCATAAGGAGGCACGCAAGCGCGGTCCGCCTCATGCCGCCTCCTGCAGCACCAGCGGCTCGGGGCGCTTGGGCAGCGTGACGCGGAAGTGCCCGCCCGGCCCGCCCGCGACCAGGGCAATGCGGCCGCCGTGCGCCTCGGCGAATTCGCGCGCGATGGCGAGGCCCAGCCCGCTGCCCTCGACACGACCGCCCGCCTTCGCCCGGCCGCGGAAAAACGATTCGAACACCGCGTCGCGCTCCTCGGGCGGCACGCCCGGCCCGGAGTCGATCACCTCGATGGTGACGCGCCCGTCCGCCTCCCGGGCCAGCACCGAGATCGTGCCGCCGGGCGGCGTGAACTTGATGGCGTTGCCCACGAGGTTGTCTACGATCGAGCGCAGCTTCTCGGGATCTGCATCCACCCCGACCGTCGCCAGCTCCAGCGCCACACGCTGTTCCTTGGCGAGCGCCGACAGGCGGTGCGCCTCAACCACCTCGCGCACCAGGTCATCCAGGCGCACCGGCTTGACCTCGAGCGAGGCGGCGGCATGCAGCGCGCGCTGGTAGTCGAGCAGCTCTTCAATCAGCTTCTGCAGTTTGACGCTGTTGTCGCGCATGATGCTGACGACGGCACGCTGCGGCGGCGCGAGCGGCCCTGCGACCTGGTCGTTGAGCAGTTCAGCGCCCTCGCGCAGCGAGGCGAGCGGCGTCTTGAGCTCATGTGACAGGTGGCGCAAGAATCGGTTCTTCTGCGCTTCCAGCTCCGTCAGCCGGCGCCGCAGCCAGTCGAGGCGCGAGCCCAGGTCGCGCAGGTCCTGCGGGCCGCCGACGCGGATCGGCTGCGCGAAGTCGGCGCTGCCCAGCTGCCGGATCGCGGCGTCGAGCTCCGCGATCGGCCGCGCGATGATGCGCGCCAGGGCGAATGCGATCGCCAGCGCAGCCGCGAGCGTGGCGAGCACCAGTTGCAGCAGCCTGCGCTGCACGCCCTCGGCCGCGACACGCAGGCGCTCGACCTCGCCGTCGGCGACCCGGTAGCTGATCGCCAGCACTTCCTGTGCGCTTTCCGCCAGGTCGGCCACGCGCTCGGCAATCGCTTGCGCGTCGGGTCGCGCCTCCACACCGGGTGCCAGCAGGTCGTAGAGCGCCTGCTCTTCGTCCATCGTGCGCCGCAGCGCCGCGAGCTGCTGCTCGTCAAGCGGCAGGCGCGCGAGGTCCTGCGTCTGCTGGCGGAAGCCATCGTGCAGGCGCGCGTAGTCCTGCACCAACCCGGGATCGGGCAACACCGCCACCTGCTGCGCCACGCGCTCGATCGAGCCGATGCGGTTGACCAACGAGCGGCTGCCGCGCGCCGCCTGCGCGGCGTTGTACACCGCGCTGCGGCTCTGCTCTGCGAGGCGCTGCGTGTGCCACGCCGAATACAGCAGCGCGCCCACCAGCGGCGCTGCCACCAGCAGGAAGCCGGTCACGAGCAGGCCGAGGAAGGATCGCGGGAAGCGCAGGGCCGCCCCCGGGGAACTGTCCTGAGGTGCCATGTTCCTATAATCTCACGTAAGACATTGTCAGGACGAGCGAAGAATGTCACAGGGTCGTGCGCCGCGCGTGTACGTGGTCGCCGCGGTGGCCGCCAACGGCGTCATCGGCACGCGCGGCAAGCTGCCGTGGCACCTGCCCGAGGACTTGAAGCATTTCAAGGCGCTCACTCTCGGCCATCCGGTGATCATGGGCCGCAAGACGTGGGAATCGCTCGGCCGCCCGCTACCCGGGCGCGAAAACATCGTCGTCACCCGCAGCGTTGGATACGAAGCGCCCGGCGCGAGCGTCGCCGCGTCGCTGGACGCCGCGCTCGCACTGTGCGCCGGCGAGCCGTTGGTCTTCGTTATCGGCGGCAGCGAACTCTACGCCGCGGCGCTGCCGCTCGCCGATGGCCTCGTGCTCACGGAGATCCACCGCGACTACGAAGGCGACACGCGCTTTCCGGAGCTCGACCGCAAAGCATGGCGCGAGACCCAGCGCAAGCCGCAGGCCGGTGCCGGCGGCCTGACCTTCGACTTCGTCCTGTACGAAAGAGTAGGGCAGGCCGCAACGGCCCCTCCCAGGGCCGCCGGACGACCTTAGCGCTTCGATTCGAAAACGCGCACCTCTGGCAGCGGGAAGCCGTTGAATTCGCTCGCGTACGCCGTGGTGTAGGCGCCGGCATTGCGGATGTAGATGAAATCGCCCTCCTGCAGATCGGAGGGTAGCGGCTCGTCGCGCATCACCACGTCGACCGAATCGCAGGTCGGCCCGGCGACGTTCCAGGCGACGTCTGGACCCGAGCGATCGGTGCGGATCTTGTATTTCAGGCCTTCCGTGGTCTCGATCACGCCGCCGAACAGCCCCGCATCCCAATGCATCCAGCGCTTGCCGCTGCGCGTGGCAGTGCCGAGCACGCGGCACACGAAGTACCCGGCGTCCGACACCAGGTAGCGCCCGGGCTCGGCGATCAGGCGCACTTCCTCGGGGAACGCCTTCAGCGCCTCGTTGATCACCTCGCCGATCACCTCGATCGACGGGATGGGCTTGACGTGCCGTACGGGGAACCCGCCGCCGATGTCCAGCAGTCGCGGCTTGAGCCCCGCCTTGATCATGGCATCGAACACGGTGCGCGTTTTCTCGATGCCCACGCGCCAGTTCTCCGGGTTTCGGCACTGCGATCCGGCATGGAAGGTCACGCCGGCCAGGTCGGCGCCCAGCTTTGCCGCCGTCGCCACGATCTCCCGCGCCTCGCCCGCGCCCGCGCCGAACTTGCCCGACAGCGGCCAGTCGCTGCCGATGTTCGGCGTGGCGATGCGCAGATACATCTGCGCCGTCGGGTCGACGCCGTGCACGCGGCGCAGCTCGTCCACGCTGTCCACCACGAACCAGCGCACGCCCTTTGCGGCCGCGTAGGCGTTGGCCTCGCGCGAGCGCATCGGGTTGGAAAAGAAGACCTCCGCGGCGGGAACGCCGAGCGTGAGCAGCAGGTCGAGCTCCGCGGTCGAGGCGATTTCGAAGCCCGCGCCCTCCTGCATCAGCGCCTTCAGCACGCGACGATCGGGGTTCGCTTTCACGGCGTAGTGCGGGCGCACGCGCGGCATGGCCGCACGGAAGCGGCGCAGCTTTTCGCGAACGATGGCGGTGTCGAGGATCAGGAACGGCCGCGTGTATTTCTGGCGTGCGGCCTGGCGGACGATCTCGAAGTCGAGGCTGACTTCGGGATGCGTGTCGAAGAGCTGCTCTTGCGGTAGTGCGGTCTGCTGTCTGTTGCGTGCGAGGCTACTGGGGCGATCGCCCATCAATGGTCTCCCGGGTCTCTAGGTCTCAGGAATGTCGCGAACCACGACGTCGTACACCGGGCACGAGTTCCTTTGGCTTGTCATGATGACCTCCTCTGTCGTCGTAGAGCGTTGAGCGGTCAGCGAAAACTTGGGGCGATTATAGGGATGACCCCCGGTGAGTCAAGCGCTTTTTTTGGCCGGTGGCGGCAGCGCCGCACTGCGTGCGGGCAACTGCCTGCCTTGAGAAACCACTAAAGGTAGGAACGCTAACCTGCCGACCTACTATCATTTGTGGTGCTAAATGCGCGGCAGCGTGACGCCGCGCTGGCCCTGGTACTTGCCGCCGCGATCGCGGTAGGAGGTCTCGCAGACCTCGTCGGACTCGAGGAAGATCACCTGCGCGCAGCCCTCGCCAGCATAGATCTTCGCCGGCAGTGGCGTGGTGTTGGAGAATTCCAGCGTCACGTGGCCCTGCCACTCGGGCTCGAGCGGCGTCACGTTGACGATGATGCCGCAGCGCGCATAGGTGGACTTGCCCAGGCAGATGGTCAGCACGTTGCGCGGGATGCGGAAGTACTCGACGGTGCGCGCGAGGGCGAAGGAGTTGGGCGGGATGATGCAGACCGCGCCCTTGAAATCGACGAAGGACTTGGCGTCGAAGTCCTTGGGATCGACGATGGTCGAGTTGATGTTGGTGAAGATCTTGAATTCGTCGGAGCAGCGGATGTCGTAGCCGTAGCTCGAGGTGCCGTAGGACACCACGCGCCGGCCGGCGACCTCCTTCACCTGCCCCGCCTCGAAGGGCTCGATCATGCCCTCGGCCGCCATGCGGCGGATCCACTTGTCAGATTTGACGCTCATCGTAGGGGGTGACCCGGAAAGCCGGCAGGGTCCGTTTGTCGTCGAAACAATGACCGGTCTAGGAGGGGGTAACGGGGGAACCTCGGTTCCCCTGTTTTCTCAGGTATTCTGGACCACGATATTGGGAAACTTGGAGGTCATGTCCCGCTGCGCCTCGGCGATCTTCACCGCGCAGCGCCGCGCGATGCGCCGGTAGATCTCCGCCGCCTTGCCCTGCGGATCGGCCACGACCGTCGGCTTGCCCGAGTCGGCCTGCTGGCGGATCGACTCGTCGAGCGGCAACTGGCCGAGCAGCTCGGTGCCGTAGTCCTTGCACATGCGCTCGGCGCCGCCCGCGCCGAAGATGTGGCTCTCGTGGCCGCACTTCGGGCAGATGTGGACGGACATGTTCTCCACCACGCCGAGGATCGGGATGCCCACCTTCTCGAACATCTTGAGGCCCTTGCGCGCGTCGATCAGGGCGATGTCCTGCGGCGTGGTGACGATCACGGCGCCCGTCACCGGCACCTTCTGCGCGAGGGTGAGCTGGATGTCGCCGGTGCCGGGCGGCAGGTCCACCACCAAGTAGTCGAGGTCGCGCCAGCGCGTGTCCTTCAGCAGCTGCTCCAGTGCCTGCGTCACCATCGGCCCGCGCCAGACCATCGGCGTGTCCACGTCGATGAGAAACCCGATCGAGATCGCCTGCAGCCCGTGGCCCATCATCGGCTCCAGCGACTTGCCGTCCGTCGATTCGGGGCGCCCCGCGATGCCGAGCATGGTCGGCTGCGAAGGCCCATAGATGTCGGCATCCAGCATGCCCACCGCGGCGCCCTCAGCCGCGAGCGCGAGCGCCAGATTCACCGCGGTCGTGCTCTTGCCCACGCCGCCCTTGCCGGAGGCCACGGCGATGATGTTCTTGATGCCCGGCACCAGCTTCACGCCGCGCTGCACCGAGTGCGGCACTACCCTCGACGCGACGCTCGCGCTCACGTTGCCCGCGCCGGCCTGCTTGAGCGCCGCGATCACCTCGCGGCGGATCGGCTCGAACTGGCTCTTGCCCGGATAGCCGAGCTCGATCTCCACCTGCACGTCGGCTGCCGATGCCTTGATGCTCTTCACCGAGCGCGTGCTCACGAAGTCCTTGCCCGTGTTCGGGTCGACCAGTTTCGCGAGGATGGAGCGGACGTCGGCTTCAGCGAGAGGCATGATGCAAGTGTAAGCTAAAATTCATGTTTTCCTCGGGTTCGCGATGCCGCAGCGCCGGCTGTTCGTCACCACGGCACTCCCCTATGCCAATGGGGCCTTTCACATCGGCCACATCATGGAGTACATCCAGGCCGACGTCTGGGTGCGTTTCCAGCGCATGCAGGGCCGCGAGGTGCATTTCGTCGGCGCCGACGACGCGCATGGCGCGCCGATCATGCTGGCCGCGGAGAAGGCCGGGAAGTCGCCGGAAGCGTTCGTCGGCGAGATCGCGAAGGGCCGCGCGCAATATCTGGACGGCTTTCACATCCGCTTCGACAACTGGCATTCGACGCACTCGCCCGAAAACACCGAGCTGTCGCAGGACATCTACCGCCGCCTGACGAAGGCAGGACTGGTCTATACCCGCCCGGTCGAGCAGTTCTACGACCCGGTGAAGAGCATGTTTCTCGCCGACCGCTACATCAAGGGCGAGTGCCCCAACTGCGGCGCAAAGGACCAGTACGGCGACGCCTGCGAGAATTGCAGCGCCGCGTACGCGGCGACCGACCTGAAGAACCCCTATTCCGCGCTCTCGGGCGCGCGCCCCGTGCTGAAGACCTCGGAGCACCACTTCTTCCGGCTCTCCGACCCGAAGTGCAAGGCGTTCCTCAAGCGCTGGCTGGAAAAGCCCGGTCGCTTGCAGCCGCAGGTGGTCAACAAGGCGAAGGAGTGGCTCGAGGGCGAGGGCGACAAGGCGCTCGGCGACTGGGACATCTCGCGCGACCCGCCCTACTTCGGCATCCGCGTGCCCGACATCGAGGAGGAGAAGTACCTCTACGTCTGGCTCGACGCGCCGATCGGATACCTCGCGAGCTTCAAGAACTACTGCGCGAAGTCCGGCCTCGACTTCGAGAAGATCCTGCAGGACCCGGGCACCGAGCAGATCCATTTCATCGGCAAGGACATTATCTATTTCCACACGCTGTTCTGGCCGGCGATGCTGGAGTTCGCGGGCAAGCCCTACAAGGTGCCGGACCACGTCTTCGTCCACGGCTTCATCACCGTGTCGGGGGACAAGATGTCCAAGTCGCGCGGCACCGGCATCAGCCCGCTGCGCTACCTGCAGCTGGGCATGAACCCGGAATGGCTGCGCTACTACATCGCGGCGAAGCTCAACGCCAACGTCGAGGACCTCGACTTCAATCCCGACGATTTCCTTGCGCGCGTCAACAGCGACCTGGTCGGCAAGTTCGTCAACATCGCGAGCCGCTGCGTACCGTTCATCTCGAAGCGCTTCGGCGGCAAGCTGAAGGGCGTCGGGCTGAAGAAGGAATCCGGCGCGGACATCGCGACCACCGTGCGGCACGCCGCGGGCGAGGTCGCCGCCGCCTATGAAGCGCGCGAGTTCGGCAGGGCGATCCGCCGCATTATGGAACTGGCCGACGAAGTGAACCGCTTCGTGGACGCCGAGAAGCCCTGGGAACTGGCGAAGCGGCCCGACCACGGCGAACGCCTGCACGTGGTGTGCTCGGAGGCGATCGAGGCGTTCCGCTTCCTCGCGATCCTGCTCGCGCCGGTGCTGCCGCGCACGGCGGAGCAGTGCGCCCGGCTGCTCGGGGTCAAGCCCTTCGCGTGGCGGGACCTTGAGCGCTATCTGGGGGAAGGCCACGAGATCGGCACGTTCCAGCACTTGATCACGCGCGTCGAAGGGAGGCAGCTCGATGCCCTGTTCGACATCGTTGCCGTTCCCCAGCCCGCCGCGCCGCAGCGGCACGCCGAGAAGCAGCAGCACGCCTCCAAGGAGCATTCCGTGACGGATTTCATCACCATTGACGAATTTAACAAGCTCGACCTGCGCGTCGCGCGCATCGCCAAGGCCGAGCAGGTAGAGGGCGCCGACAAGCTGCTGCGGCTCACCCTTGACCTCGGCACTAGCACGCGCACGGTGTTCGCCGGCATCAAGTCCGCCTACGACCCAGCGAAACTTGAGGGAAAACTCGCGGTGGTGGTGGCCAACCTCGCACCGCGCACCATGAAATTCGGCGTCTCTGAAGGCATGGTGCTCGCCGCTTCCGGCGAGGAGCCGGGAATATTCCTCATTTCCCCAGACTCCGGGGCGAAACCGGGCATGCGCGTAAAATAGCTCTTCCCGCGGCCGCCGCGCCGCGCTCTGCGCGACGTGCATGATCGAACAGCCCAGCCGCACGCTGGTGTGCAGCATCGTGTTCCTGGACATCGTCGAGTACTCGACGAAGCCCGTGGCGGAGCAGTTGCTGCTCAAGCAGGCGTTCAACAAGCTGCTCAGCGCGTCGCTGGAGAACGTACCGGCGCGCGATCGCGTGGTGCTCGATACCGGCGACGGCGCCGGCATCACCTTCCTTGGCGACCCCGAAGACGCGTTGTTCGTCGCCATGTCGCTGCGCGCCGCGGCGCGCGCAGAAGCCACCGGCGCCATCGCCATTCGCATTGGCATCAACCTCGGCCCGGTGCGCCTGGTCAAGGACATCAATGGCCAGATGAACATCATTGGCGACGGCATCAACGTCGCGCAGCGCATCATGAGCTTTGCGCAGTCGGGCCAACTGCTGGTGTCGCGCTCCTTCTACGAGGTGGTGTCGTGCCTGTCGCTGGACTACGCGAGCCTGTTCAGCTACGTCGGCGCGCGCACCGACAAGCACGTGCGCGAGCACGAGGTGTATTCGGTGGGCATCGGCACCGATGCCGCACGGCGCGTGCTCGAAACCGGCTCGCTGCGGGTGGCGCCGCGCGGCGGCGCGCCGCGGCTGATTGGCCATCTGACCGACGCGCGTCCGTTCGGCGTGCACCGCATGGCGCTCCTGGGCGCGCCGCTCGTCTTCGCGTTCATGGTGGCCAGCGGCGTGGCGGTGCGCGCGCAGGTCAGGCCCGAGGCTGCGACAGCACCAGTTGCGGCCGCCAAGCCCGCCGCACGGCCTGCGCCTGCCGCGAACAGCGAATCGGCGCCAAAGGCGCAAACACCCGCCATGCCCAAGGCGGAGCCCAAGGTCGCGGCGGCCAAACCCGATGCGCCCTCTGCCGTGGTGCATAAGGCAGAGGCGCCGAGAGCCGCCGCGGCTGCACCCGGAAAGCCCGCGCCGAAAGCCAATGCCAAGTCGACCCGTATGGACATCGCGGCAGCAAAGCCCGAGCCCGCGCCGCAGCCTCCAGCGCCGGCGCCGGTCGTCGCCGCAGGCGTCATCCAACTGAGCATCCTGCCTTGGGGCGAAGTGTTCGTGGACGGCAAGAGCCGCGGCGTCAGTCCCCCGCTGCGCAGCGTCGAAGTTCCCCCAGGGTCCCACACCATCGAAGTGCGCAATACGACTTTCCCGGTTCACACTCAGCGCGTCGACGTCCGCTCGAGCGAGCCGGTTCGCATCCGGCACCAGTTTCGCTGAGCAGCGCCCCGAGTGGTATCTTCCGCAGGTCTGCGGCGGCCGCGCTTGGCGCCCGCCGCGCTACGCGTGACCAGGGGACAAGACGCATGAGGAGGGTTGCGGTGATTGCCGCGTTGTCCGGCACGCTGCTGATCGCCGGCTGCCAGACCGAGCCGATGCGCGCGATGCGTGCCGACCTCGAGAACGCGGGATCTGATATCAAGGGCTTTTTCGCCGGCAACAAGGGCGATGCGGCGCTCGCCGCGGGGCTGCGTCAGTACGAGGACGGCAACTACGGCGAAGCCGCCAAGCAGCTGCAGTCGGCGATCGACCAGGGCGTCTCCCGGGACAACCGCGTCATCGCGCACAAGCACCTCGCCTTCATCCATTGCGTATCGGGCCGTACCACGGCCTGCCGCGATGAATTCCGCAAGGCGCTGTCGATCAACCCGGACTTGCAGCTGAGTCCAGGCGAAGCCGGCCACCCGACCTGGGGCCCGGTATTCCGCTCGGCCAAGGCCGGCCGCTAGCGCAAGGGGCGACCCCGCGGCGCATGGAAGCCAGCAAGCTCGGCCGGTTCGAACTGGTCTCCGAAATCGGTCGCGGGGCAATGGGCATCGTCTACAAGGCGAAGGACCCGATGCTCGAGCGCACCGTGGCCATCAAGACCATCAACCTGACGATGGACAAGGATGGCGCCGAGATGTACGAGAAGCGCTTCTACCAGGAAGCGCGCGCGGCAGGCGGCCTGAACCATCCGAACATCGTCACCATCTACGACATCGGCCGCAGCGAGAGCCTGTGCTACATGGCGATGGAGTACATCGAGGGCGCGGAGCTGCGCACGCTGCTGCTGCCGGGCAAGCCGCTGCCGGTGCAGAAGGCGCTGTCCATCGCCGCGCAGGTTGCAGAGGGGCTTGCCTACGCGCACGAGCGCGGCGTGGTGCACCGGGACATCAAGCCCGCGAACATCATGGTGCCGGAGGCCGGGCCGGTGAAGATCACCGATTTCGGCATCGCGCGCATGCGCAGCTCGAACGTGCAGACGCAGACCGGCATGATGATGGGCTCGCCCAAGTACATGTCGCCCGAGCAGGTGATCGGCAAGCGCGCCGACCACCGCTCGGACCTGTTCTCGCTGGGTGTGATCCTCTACGAGATGCTCACCGGCGCGGCGCCGTTCACCGGCGAGAGCGTGAATGCGGTCATGTACCAGATCGTCAATTTCGTGCCGCCGGTGCCGAGCGCCATCAACCCGGCGACGCCGCCCGCGCTCGATGCCATCGTCGCACGCATGCTCGCCAAGGCGGTCGATGAGCGCGCCCAGAGCGCGGCGGAGATCGCGCGCGGACTGCGCGACTGCGAACACCAGGTGCACGGCGCCCCCAGCGCCACCAGCACCCTGCCGCTGCCCGGGCTTGCACCCGGGGCCACGCCGGCGGTGGTGGACCGCGAGGTGAAATCCGCGGTTCTCGCCCAGACGGTCGAGCGTTCGCGCCGCGCCGAGACGACGGATCCGGAAGCGCCGGCGGCGCGCGGCGTATCGCGCACCTTTGATTCGCTCGAGGCGACGCAGCGCTTGGTGGCCCTGAGCGACGCCGCGCGACAAATGGACCCGAACGCCGCGACGATGCCGTTCCCCGCGCAGCCTACGCATACGGCTACCGGCGGCTGGAAGCGGCGCGATACCGTGGTGATCGTGGCGGGAGCCATCGCCGGGTTGCTGGTGGCTGCGCTCATCGTGCTGGCGTAGTGGAGATCGACCCGCTTCGCATCGTCCTCGCCGCCGCGGCCGCCTGGCTGCTGATCGGGCTCGCCGGATTGCTCCGCCCGGGGAGCCTCGCGCTAACGGCGCGCGTGCTGTTCCCCGCGGGGGCGGCGATCGGGCTGCTGATCGGGGCAACCGCCTTTGTCAGCCTGTTCGGCACGCCGCGGTCGCTGGTGCTGCCGCTTGGCCTGCCCGACTTGCCGTTTCACGCCCATCTCGATGCGCTTTCGTCGTTTTTCCTACTGCTGCTGGGTGCCGTCGCCGCGGGTATCTCGCTCTTCGCCGCGGGCTACCTGCGCCAGGGCGAGGGCACGCCGCCCGGCCTGCAGTGCGCCTACTACCACCTGTTTCTCGCCAGCATGGCGCTGGTGCTCGTCGCGGACGACGCCTACTTCTTCATGGTGGCCTGGGAGACGATGGCGCTCTCGTCGTTCTTCCTGGTGACAAGCGACCACCGGCACGCGGAGATTCGCCGTGCCGGCTACCTCTACCTGCTAATCGCGCACGTCGGCGCCATCGCGATCCTGCTTTGCTTTGGTGCGCTGCAAGCGGGCACCGGCGACTACACCTTCGCCGCCATGCGCGAGTTGCAGCCGGGCGCAGGCGTCGCCACGTCCGCGTTCCTGCTCGCGCTCTTCGGCTTCGGCGCGAAGGCGGGGATCGTGCCGTTACACGTATGGCTGCCCGAGGCGCACCCTGCGGCGCCCTCGCCGGTCTCGGCGCTGATGAGTGCGGTCATGCTGAAGACGGCGGTCTACGGGCTGCTGCGGGTGACGCTCGACCTGATCGCCTTCCCGCTGTGGTGGTGGGGCGTGATCGCCCTGGCGCTCGGGCTGGTGTCGGCGCTCGGCGGCATCGTGTATGCGGCCGTGCAGACGGACATGAAGCGGCTGCTCGCCTACTCGTCGATCGAGAACATCGGCCTCATCTTCGCCGGATTCGGGCTCACGCTGCTGTTCCGCGGCTTCGGCATGGGCATGCTCGCCGCGCTGGCGCTGACCGCGACCCTGTACCACTGCCTCAATCACGCGTTCTTCAAGTCGCTCCTGTTCCTGTGCACCGGATCGGTGCTGCATTCCACGCGCGAGCGCAGCCTCGGCAAGCTCGGCGGCCTCATCCACCGCATGCCCTGGGTGGCCTGGTGCGCGCTCATCGGCAGTATCGCGATCGCCGGGCTGCCGCCGCTCAACGGCTTCGTCTCCGAATGGCTGCTCCTGCAGGCGTTCCTGTTCACGCCCGGGCTGCCGCAGGCGTACCTCAACATGCTGGTGCCGGTGGCCGCCGCCCTGGTGGCGCTCACCGCGGCGCTTTCCGGCTACGTGATGGTCAAGTTCTACGGCGTCGTGTTCCTCGGCCAGCCGCGCGAAGCGAAGCTTGCCGAGGCGCACGACGCCGGAATCTGGGAACGCGCCGGACTCGCGTGGCTTGCCGCCATGTGCATCACGCTAGGGCTCGTGCCGGCGACGGTGATCGGCCTGATCGATCCGATCACCCGCACGCTCACCGGCTACAGCCTGGCCTCCCCGGAGCAAGGATGGCTACTGCTTGCGCCGCTGCACCCCGAGCGCGCGAGCTACAGCCCGCTGCTGTTCCTCGCCGGTACCGCGCTGCTGGTGGCGCTCACCTGGCTGTCGGTGCGCTTCTTCTACCATGGCCGCGTGCGCCGCGCGCCGCCCTGGGACTGCGGCTTCCCCTATCAGGACGCGCGCATGCAGGACAGCGCGGAAGGGTTCGGCCAGCCGGTGCGGCAGGTGTTCGAGCCGTTCTTCCGCATCGACCAGCAAGTACCCTCGCCGCAGGACGAGCGGCCCGTGTTCCGCGAGGTGCACGAGGACCGGCTCTGGTACTGGCTGTACCTGCCGGTCGCGCGCGCCGCGGAGGCCGTCACGACGCTGGTCACTGTGCTGCAGCGCGGCCGCATCTCCGTGTACCTGACCTACAGCTTCGCCACGTTGCTGGTGCTCCTGCTGTTCGTGCGATGAGCGCGGCATGACGAACCTCCCGGGGCTCATCGCCCAGTTCGCGGTGCTCGCGCTCGCGGTGCTGCTGGCGCCCATGCTCACCGGCTGGGTGAACCAGTGTCGTGCCTGGCTGCAGAACCGCAGCGCGCCGGGGCTGCTGCAGCCCTACCGGGTGCTGACCAAGCTGTTCACCAAGGAAGTCGTGCTCGCGCGCAACGCGAGCCCGCTTTTTCGCACTGCCCCCTACCTGATCTTTGGCAGCCTGTCGCTCGCCGCGGCGGTGGTGCCGAAGGTGGGCACCGACCTGCCCCTGAACGCCGCCGCGGATGCCATCGCGCTCGTCGGCATGCTGGCGCTGGCGCGGCTGTTCATCGCGCTCGCGGGCATGGATGTCGGCACGGCGTTCGGCACCCTGGGGGCCCGCCGCGAGATGCTGGTGGGATTCCTCGCCGAGCCGGCGCTGCTCATGGTCCTGTTCACGGCGTCGCTCATCTCGAGCTCCACGTCGCTTGCCACCATCGTGCACACGCTCGCGCATCGCGAATTCGTCATCTACCCGAGCATGGCATTCGCCGGCGTCGCCTTCACCATGGTGTCGCTCGCCGAGAACGCGCGCATTCCGGTGGACAACCCGGCCACGCACCTCGAGCTCACCATGATCCACGAGGCGATGGTGCTCGAGTACTCGGGCCGGCACCTGGCGCTGATCGAATGGGCCGCGAGCCTCAAGCTCTTCGTATATTCGTGCATCGGCCTGGCGCTGTTCTTTCCCTTCGGCGTCGCCGAGCGCGGCGACTCGCTCGGCCTGCTGCTCGCCCTGCCCGTGCTCGGCCTGAAGCTCGCCGTGGGCGGATTCCTCCTCGCACTGATCGAGACGCTGAGCGCCAAGATGCGCATCTTCCGCGCGCCCGAGTTTCTCGCCACCGCCTTCCTGCTCGCGGTCCTGGCAATGCTGATCCACGTGCTGCTGGAGCGCTGAGGTGCTGCAACATTACGGCCCCCAGCTGGTCAACCTGTTCGCGGCGGTATTGCTGCTGCTGTCCTTCGCCATGCTGGCGCAGCGCAGGATCATGTCGCTCATCAACCTGTACGCGGCGCAGGGCCTGGTGCTGTTCCTGTCGACCGTACTCGTCGCGTGGCTTACGGGCCAGACCCACCTGTACGGCTCGGCGGCGCTCACGCTCGCGCTCAAGGTCATCGGGCTGCCATGGATCCTGCACATCCTGATCCGGCGGCTCAACGTCAAGTGGGACGTCGAGACGCTGATCAACATCCCGAGCATGATGCTGGTCGGGATCGTCCTGGTGATCCTCGCCTTCAACCTGGCGCTGCCGATCTCGCAGCTCGCCGGCACCGTCACCAAGTCGACCCTCGGCATCGCGCTGGCGAGCGTGCTGCTGTCCTTCCTCATGATGATCACGCGCTCCAAGGCGGTGCCGCAGGTGATCGGCTTCCTTTCCATGGAGAACGGGCTGTTCTTCGCCGCTACGGGGGCCGTTTACGGCATGCCGATGGTCGTCGAGTTCGGCGTCGCTCTCGACGTGCTCGTCGGCGCGCTGATCCTGGGGATCTTCATGTTCCAGATCCGGGAGCGCTTCGATTCCGTGGATACGCGCCACCTCGAGAAGCTGAAGGAACATTGATGGCGCCGGAAATCCTCTTGGTGCTCGGCGTGCCGCTTGCCGGCGGCATTGCGCTCGCGCTCTTTGGCCACTGGAGGCGCGCCGCGGAGCTCAACGTCGGCTTCAGCATGCTCACTTTCATCGCCGCGGCGGTGCTGGTGGCCCGCGTCGTCGCCGACGGGCCGATCACGGCGGCGGGCGAGCAGTTCTTCATCGACTCACTCAACGTGTTCCTGGTTGCCCTCACCGCCTTCGTGGCGATGACCACGGCGCTGTTTTCCCGCCCCTACATGCGCATCGAGCGCGATCACGGGCGGGTGAGCGCCGGCGGCATGCGCCTCTATCACAGCATGTACCAGCTGTTTTCGCTCGCCATGCTGGTCGTACTGACCACCAACAACCTCGGGGTCATGTGGGTGGCGATGGAGGCGGCAACGCTGACCACAGTGCTGCTGGTCGCCTTGTACCGCACGCACGCGTCGCTCGAGGCCGCCTGGAAGTACTTCATCCTGTGCGGCGTCGGCATCGCGCAGGCGCTGATGGGCACCATCCTGGTCTACTTCGCCGCGGAGAAGATCCTCGGCGCCGGGGTCGGCTCGCTGCTATGGACGCACCTTGATGAGGTCAAGGGCCAGCTCGAACCGACGGTGATGTCGATCGCGTTCGTGTTCCTGCTGGTGGGCTATGGCACCAAGGTCGGACTGGTGCCCCTGCACAATTGGCTGCCGGACGCGCACGCCGAGGGCCCGACGCCGATTTCGGCGGTCCTTTCCGGGCTGCTGCTCAACGTCGCCCTGTACGCGCTGATCCGTTTCAAAGTGATCACTGACGGCGCGCTGGAGCGGCCGTTTGCGAGCCAGTTGCTGATGGGCTTCGGCCTCACCTCGGTCGTGGTGGCGGCTTTTTTCCTCTCCCGGCAGCGCGACGTGAAGCGCATGTTCGCCTACTCCTCGATCGAGCACATGGGGCTGATCACCTTCGCCTTCGGCATGGGCGGCCCGGTCGCCAGCTTCGGCGGGCTCCTGCACATGACCGTGCATTCGCTGACCAAGAGCGCGATCTTCTTCGCGGTCGGCCACGCCGCGCAGAAGGCGGGCACGCAGATGATGGCCGACATACGCGGCCTGCTGCGCGTCAATCCGACGGTGGGCTGGGGGCTGATGCTCGGCACCGCGGCTATCCTCGGCATGCCGCCTTTCGGCGTATTCGCGAGCGAGTTCCTGATCCTCACGACAGCGATCGCGCAGCAGCCCTGGGCCACGCCCATCCTGCTCGTGTCGCTGGGCATCGCCTTCGCCTCGATCTTCGGCAAGGTGCAGCCGATGGTTTTCGGCGACACCACGGCGCGCAGGCTGCCGCACCCGCCCGCGCTGGTGCCGGTGTTCACCCATCTCGTCATCGTGCTTGTCCTCGGCCTGTACATGCCGCCCTACCTCGCCGACTGGTACCGCCAGGCGGCGCGGCTCATCGGTTGACGAGATGACGCCCGCACTCGCCGGTCTCAAGCTCGCGCCCATGCCGGGCGCGGCGCGCGCCTGGCGCGCTGCCGTCGACGCGCGGCGATGGCGCGCGGGCAGCGAGGCGGCCGCGGCGGCCGGGGGCAGGCTCGCCGCCCTGTGGGCGAGCGACGACCGCGACCGCGCAGGCGCTTTCACGGTGCGCGCGCTGCTTGCGCTGTTCGAAGGACTGGTGTGCCTCGAACTCGCCGTGCCCGAAGGAAATCCGGTCTACCCGGATCTTTCAGACCTGTTCCTGAGCGCCGCGCGCATGCAGCGCGCCGCCGCCGACCTGCTCGGCGTGCGCGCGGTGGCGCCGGACGGCACCGTGCGCGACGCGCGCGGATGGTTGCGCCATGGCGCATGGCGTGCCGACCATTACCCGCTGCGGCGTGACGTGGCGGCCGGCAGCGCGCCCGCCAGCGCTGATGGCCGCTATGCGTTCGTCCCCGTATCGGGCGAAGGCGTGCACGAAGTCCCGGTCGGGCCGGTGCACGCCGGCATCATCGAGCCGGGCCACTTCCGCCTTTCGATCGTGGGCGAGCGCGTGCTGCGGCTCGAAGAGCGGCTGGGCTACACGCACAAGGGCATCGAGAAGCGATTCGAGAGCATGACGCTCGAGGAGGGTGCGCGGCTCGCTGGCAGGGTGTCTGGGGACAGCACCGTCGCCTACGCCTGGGCCTACGCCATGGCGTTGGAGGCGATCGCCGCAGTCACGCCGGCGCCGCGCGCGCTGCACCTGCGCGCGCTGCTCCTCGAGCGCGAGCGCGTCGCCAACCACCTCGGCGATCTCGGCTACCTCGGCAACGACTGCGGCCTGGCATTCGGCTTCGTGCAGTTCTGGCGCCTGAAGGAAGACATCCTGCGCCTGAACGCCGAGCTTTTCGGCCACCGCTACCTGATGGACCGAATCGTGCCCGGCGGTGTCGCCGCCGACCTTCCCGCGTCGGCGGCGGCGTCCATACTGGCGGAGGCGGACCGGCTCGAAGCGGAGCTGCGGGACCTGCGCGCGATCTACTACGACCATTCGGGGCTGCAGGACCGCTGCATTAATTGCGGGAGGCTGCAGCCGCGCACGGCCGCGTTGCTGGGCGTCGTCGGGCTCGCGGCGCGCGCCAGCGGCCATGCCATGGACACCCGCGCCTTCCCGGGTTACGCGCCCTACGGCGAGCTGGCGCCGCGCATCGCCTCGCACCGCAACGGCGACGTCGCGGCGCGCATCGTAGTGCGCTTCGAGGAAATCTTCGAGTCGCTGCGGTTGCAGCGCCGCATCCTGGAGACATTGCCCGACGGCGGAACGCGGCTGTCGCTCGGTCCCGCGCCCGGGGGAGCGCTCGGCATCGGTTGGGTCGAGGGTTGGCGCGGCGAGGTCATCGTCGCCCTCGAGGCCGACGGCAGCGGCGGCGTCCGCCGCTGCCATCCGCACGATCCGTCCTGGCAGAACTGGCCCGCGATCGAGCACGCGGTGATCGGCAACATCGTCCCCGACTTCCCGCTCATCAACAAATCGTTCAACCTCTCGTACGCCGGGGCCGATCTCTAGGTATGTACAAGATCCTGCTGAAGATCGCGCAAGTCGGCATCCTCACCGAGCCGCCGCCCGTCCCCGACGAGGCGCTGCGCCTGCAGGCGGCGACGCTGAACGACGAGGTGCTGCGCCAGCTCGGCCGCGCGCTCGCTATCCGCCACGTGGACGCGGGCTCCTGCAACGGCTGCGAGCTGGAGATCCACGCGGTGAACAACCCTTACTACAATCTGGAGGGCCTGGGCATCAAATTCGTGGCCAGTCCCCGGCACGCGGACCTGCTGTTGGTCACCGGCCCCGTATCGCGCAACATGGAGGAGGCCTTGCGCCGCACCTACGCGGCGACACCGGAGCCAAAGCTGGTCGTGGCAGTGGGCGACTGCGGCTGCGACGGCGGAATCTTCGGCGAGAGCTACGCGAGCCGCGGGCGCGTCGCCAACGTCCTTCCCGTGGATGTGGCGGTGCCCGGCTGCCCGCCGACGCCGGCGGCGATCATGCAGGCGATCCTGACCGCGGTCAGCGTCGTGCGGCGCTGATCAGCGCCTCGCTTCTCTCAGGACTTGCCGCCGCAGGCGGCCGGCATGGCGGTGATGGGGTAGCCGCGGCAATTCCAGCCTACCTTGCCGCCCTGCAGCGCCGGGGTGAGCGACACCTCGATGGCGTTCTTCTCGTTCCAGGCGCGGATCGCGCCATTGGTCTCCACGATCCACTTCATCTCGCCGTACTTCGCGTCGGTGCGCGCCGCGATCTTGACGTCCTTGCCCGAACCGCCGAGATTGCCCGCCTTCTCCGCTGACGCCGCAACCTGCTTCTGCGCGGCGTCGGCGCCGGTGATCAGCGTCTGCGCCGCCGCCTTTGCATCGCTTCCCGCCATCTGCGGCAGAACGAAGGCAACTGCGATGAAACCGGCCAATGCCAGGACGGCGACCACGATCAGTGCAGCGCGCATCGACAATTCTCCCCATGCATGCCCTGCCTGCATGCGCAGGATCGGGCGAAAATTCCTGCGCGGCAGCTTACCATGGAGTCCAATCGCTTTCATGGCGCCTGCCGCGCACAGGTTCACAAATCTTGCAACTGCGGACAATTCAGCTGCGCATCACCGGCCGCGTGCAGGGCGTCGGTTACCGCGAAGCCCTGCGCAGCGAGGCTGCGCGCCTGGGCGTCACCGGGTGGGTGCGCAACCGCGCCGACGGCAGCGTGGAGGCGCTCGTCCAGGGTAGCGGCGAGGCGCTCGCCGAACTCCTCGCCTGGGCCCGCCGCGGCCCGCCCGCGGCGCGCGTCGAGCAGGTCGGGACTACGCCTCCCGAGCCGGGGCACCTCAAGACCTACGAGGGGTTCGAGCGCTGGCCCAGCACCTAGCCGGCGCCGCGTTCCGGCCGCAACGCGAAACCGCGGGAGTTGCGCAGAGCCATCCTAGCGGCGCTTCTTCAGCGCGTTCACCACCGAGAACTCCCAGGGACGGCAGCCCAGCAGCAGACCGATGCCTTCGCGCCGGCGCGCGGGCAGCGTCGAGTCCACCTCCGCCAGCTCGGCGAACTCCTCCGCGAGGCGCTCGAGCCTCCGCCTGAGCACCGCCGCGGAGGCCGGCGAAAGCTCGCGCGCCTCAAAACGCAGGAGCTCGAGCGGCCCCGCGAAGCGCGAGCGCAGGAACTCCGCTGTCACGCGCAACCCATAGGCCTTCTTCACCGGGCCGCCCGCCCGCCAGCTGAAATCCTTGGCGACGCGCAGCCGCACGCGCTCGCCCGCATCCCAGTCGATCAGCCGCGCGCGCTCCAGCTTCGCCAGCGCCAGCGTCAGCTCGGTCCGCGTGATGGCGAACTCCTCGATGATGTCGGCGAAACGCCAGCCGTTGAGCAGCAGCCAGAACACCGAGAGCAGCCGCTCGTCGCGCGAGAGCACCGTCTCCTGCTCGAGGCTCAGCTCGGCAGGCCCGCCGTCCGTGCCGCGCGCCATGCGCGCCAGCTCCACCAAGTCCAAGTCGAGCACTCGCAGCACCTCCTCGACGCGCGCCAGCGTGAACGTGCCGCGCGAGAACAGGCGCTTCACGCTCGCTTCCGACAGGCGCAGCTCGCGCGCGAGCATGGCGTAGGTCACCCCTTGCGCCTTCAGGCACTTCTTCAAGGCTTGCACCAGGCGCAGGGCGAGCGGCATGCCACCCAAGGTATCGGAATATGCGACTTCGTCAAGACGGTATTGCCATGCAGCGCAGAGCGCGCGAACAATGGCCCGCCCACTTTCCTGGAGGCCGCCATGCCCGCCACGCCGAGCCTGACCCTGCCCGCCGCCGCCGTTCCGCGCGTGTTCTCCGCAGGCGAGCTGTGCAAGGCCATGCGGGCGGCGCTGCCCGGCACACCCGATGCCTCGGGTCTGGATCGGGTCCTGCGCCATGACGCCGAGCGCGGTCTGCTCGAGGTGCAGGCGGGTACGCCCTGGTCGGCGGTCGCGCCACATGCTGGCGCGGCTTTTGCCACGGGCACCGTGGGCGAGAGCGTCGCCGCCAATGCCGCGGGGCCCGACGGCACGCCAGTGGTGAGGCATGTGCACTCGCTCACGGTCGCTACCGCCGACGGCGAGCTGCGCCGCGCGAGCCGCGAGCGCGCGCCCGAAATCTTCCGGTTGGCGGTCGGCGGCTTCGGCGTCTTCGGGCCCTTCTACAGCGTGACCCTCGACCTTGCCTCGCTCGCGCGCTCGGCTACGCGCGCCGAGCCGCCGGTCAACCTCGGCCTGCCGGAACCCATGCCGGCGGGCTCGCGCTTTCGCGTCGAGCTGCTCTTGCCACCGCAGGCGAGCGAGGCGTTTGTCGCCCAGGCGCGCGTCGAGCTCGGCGAGCGCCGCTGTCGCCTCGCGCGCCTGGAGGCGCGCCGCACGCTCCGTGAGGAAGCGACATTCCTGCGCTGGGCACAGCACGACTACGCGGCGATCGCCATCGAGTACTGCACGCGCGGTACAGTCGGCGGATGCGTGAACGGCACCGAGCTGCGCGCGAAGCTGATTGACCTGGCGATCGCCGACGGTGGGCGCCTTGCGCCGCAGTGCCTGCCGCACGCCACCCGTGCGCAGGCTGCGCACTGCTACCCCATGCTGGGCGCCTTTCTGGCAGAGAAACGGCGCTATGACCCGCACGAGCGCGTGACGGGCGCCTGGTACCGCGCCGTACGCGACCTCTGGCGACGCGAGCCTTGCGTGGCGCGCTGGTCACGCGATCAGGGAGCCCAAACCTCCAGGACGGATGCTCCCTAGCCCGCCGCGACGCCGTTGGAGTAGAGCACCTGCACGTTCTCCGGCGCCAGCCAGGCCGCGAGGCGCTCGATGAGCTGCGCCTCCGGCCGCACGCGCCAGGCGTCGCCGAGCGCCACGTCGCAGGCGGCCCCTCCCGTGCGGTAGTGCACGAACACCGGGCAGGCACCCGAGGCACGGTATGGCGCGAGCAGCTCCATCAGCTGCCGCGCGTCGGCCTGTCCGTTCATGTCCAGGCGCAGGCGCGAGGCGAAGCGGGCGCGCAGGCCGGGAAGGTCGAAGAGCTCGTCCGCCGTCACGCGCAGCCCGCCGGCAAACTCGTCGCGCTGCACCTTGCCCTGCACCATCAGCAGCGCGTCCTCCTTGAGCTTGTCGCGGTGCTTCTCGAAGAGCTCGTTGAACACCGAGACTTCGACCTGCGCGCTGCCGTCGTCGAGCACCACCGCCATCATGCGGCCGCGCCGCGTCATCTGCGTGCGCGCCGATGACACCACGCCGGCGAGCCACACGCGGTGCTCCGCAGCCGCGAGTTGCGCCAGCGGCACGCGCGGAAATCCTTCCAGCTCGCGCTGGTAGACGCTAAACAAGTGCCCCGACAGCGTGAAACCGAGCGCCGCCTTCTCCTCCATAAGCTGCCGGCGCAAGTCCCAGGGATTGGCGTCGATCAGCGCCTCCTGCGCCGCACGCCCGCCCTCCGCGTCGCCGAACAGGCTCACCTGAGCCGCCTGCCGCTCGGCCTGCTCGGCGGTCTCCAGTGCGCGGCCGACGCTCGCGAGCAGGCTGGCGCGGTTGCGCTCGATCGCGTCGAACGCGCCCGCGCGCACCAGCGCTTCCACTACGCGCCGGTTGACCATGCGCTTGTCGGCGCGCCGGCACAGGTCGAACAGCCCGGTGTATGACCCGTTCTTGCGCGCCTCCAGGATCGCGCCGATCGCCGACTCGCCGGTGCCGCGCACGGCGCCCAGGCCATAGCGGATGGTCTTCGTGTCCACCGGGCGGAATCGGTACTCGGAAGCGTTGATGTCCGGGGGCAGCACCGCCAGGCCGTTGACGAGCGCGTCCTCGTGGAACTGGCGCACCTTGTCGGTATCGTCCATGACGAGCGACAGGTTGGCGGCCATGAACGCCGCCGCATGGTGCGCCTTCATGTAGGCGGTCTGGTAGGCGAGCAGCGCGTACGCGGCCGCGTGCGAACGGTTGAAGCCGTAGCCGGCGAATTTCTCCATCAGGTCGAAGAGCTGCGTCGCCTTGCCCTTGGCGAGCCCGTTCTTCTCGGCGCCCGAGACGAAGCTGTCGCGCTGCTTCGCCATCTCCTCGGGCTTTTTCTTGCCCATCGCGCGCCGCAGCAGGTCGGCGCCGCCCAGCGTGTAGCCGCCGATCACCTGCGCGATCTGCATCACCTGCTCCTGGTACACCATGATGCCGTAGGTCGGCGACAGGATCGGCTCCAGGCGCTTGTCCAGGTACTCGACGCGTTCGCGCCCGTGCTTGCGCGCGATGAAGTCGGGGATCAGGTCCATCGGGCCCGGCCGGTACAGCGCCACCAGTGCGATCACGTCCTCGAAGCGGTCCGGGCGCGCGCGCTTGATCAAGTCGCGCATGCCGCGCGACTCGAGCTGGAACACGGCGGTGGTGTTCCCGGCCGACAGCAGCTGATAGGTGGCCTTGTCATCCAGCGCAATGCGCTCAAGCGAGAACCCGGCTTCGCCCAGCGCGCGCACGTAGCGCTCCGCCCAGTCGAGGATGGTCAGCGTGGTGAGGCCGAGGAAGTCGAATTTCACCAGGCCGACCGCCTCGACGTCGTCCTTGTCGAGCTGCGAGATGGCGTTGGCAGTGCCCTCGGCCGCGTACAGCGGGCAGAAGTCGGTCAGCTTGCCCGGCGCGATGAGCACGCCGCCCGCGTGCATGCCGACGTTGCGCGTGAGGCCTTCGAGCTTCCCGCCCAGCGCGAGCAGCTCCCTCACCTCGTCCTCCTTCTGCTCGCGCTGCGCGAGCAGCGGCTCCATCTCGCGCGCGTCCTGCAGCGTGATGGTGCGCCCCGGCTGCACCGGAATGAGCTTCGCCACCTGGTCGCAGAAGTTGTAGCCCAGGTCCAGCACGCGCCCCGTGTCGCGCACCACCGCGCGCGCCGCCATGGTGCCGAAGGTGACGATCTGCGATACGCAGTCCTCGCCGTACTTGTGCCGCACGTAGTCGATGACCTTGTCGCGGCCGTCCTGGCAGAAATCGATGTCGAAGTCGGGCATCGACACGCGCTCCGGGTTGAGGAAGCGCTCGAACAGCAGGTCGTAGGTGATCGGATCGAGATCGGTGATGCCGAGCGAGTAGGCCACCAGCGAGCCCGCGCCCGAGCCGCGCCCGGGTCCCACGGGCACGCCGTGCTGCTTCGCCCAGTTGATGAAATCGGCGACGATCAGGAAGTACCCGGCGAAGCCCATCTGGATGATGGTGCGGATCTCGAAATCCAGCCGCTCGCGGTAACGCGCCGTCGCGCCCGCGCGCGCCGAGGCATCGGGAAACAGCTTCTCCAGGCGCCCAGCGAGGCCCTGCTCGGATTGCTGGCGCAGGAACTGATCAATGGTTAGGCCCGGCGGCGTGGGGAAGGCAGGCAGGCGGCTGCGGCCAAGCTCGATCTCGAGGCTGCAGCGCCGCGCGATCTCGAGCGCGTTCTCGAGCGCCTGCGGCACGTCGGCGAACAGCTGCACCATCTCCACCTGCGATTTGAAGTACTGCTCGGGGGTGAACAGCTTCGGCCTGCGCTGGTCACCGAGCACATAGCCCTGGGCGATGCAGACGCGAGCCTCGTGCGCGCGGAAATCCTCCGGAGCGAGGAACTGCACCGGGTGCGTCGCCACCACGGGCAGCGCGAGCCGCGCGGCGAGCTCGACCGTGCGCCCGACCAGCGCCTCGCCGTGCGCGAAGCCGGCGCGCTGCAGCTCGAGGTAGTAGCGCCCCGGAAACAGCGCCGCCCAATCGCGCGCCAGCCGCTCGGCAGGCGCGGCGTTGCCCGCGGCGAGCGCCTGCCCGACGTCGCCGCTGCCCGCGCCCGAGAGCGCGATCAGGCCGTCGGTACCCGCCTCGCGCAGCCAGGCCCGCGCGATCTCGGCGCGCGCGCGATGCTGATTCTTCAGCCAGGCGCGTGAGAGCAGCTCGCACAGCCGCAGGTACCCGGCGCGCGACGCGCACAGCAGCAGCACGCGCGCGGGCTTGTCGGCCTCGGTCTCGTTCTGTATCCAGCAATCGGCGCCGATGATCGGCTTGACGCCCGCCGCGCGCGCCGCGCGGTAGAACTTCACCATGCCGAACAGATTGGCGCCGTCGGTCAGCGCGAGCGCCGGCATCGCGTCGGCGGCCGCCATGCGCACCGCCTCGTCGATGCGCACGATGCCATCCGTGACCGAGTACTCGCTGTGCAGCCTCAGGTGGACGAAGCGCGGAGCAGGCATGGGAAGCGGCGAAAGTCTACCATCCGCGCATGCGCGCTCCGGCCCTCGCCACCCTCTTTGCCGGCGCGACTTGCATCGCACTCTCGCCGATCTGGGTGCGCATCGCGGACGTCGGCCCGACGGCGAGCGCGTTTTGGCGCGTCGCGCTGGCGGTGCCGCTGCTTTGGGCGGCCGCGGCGCTTGCGCCGCGGGCAAGCGCTGCGCCCGACCCGCGCCGGCGCTGGCTGCTCGCGGCCGCCGGCCTCGCCTTCGCCGGCGACCTCGCCTTCTGGCATTGGTCGATCCAGGCGACATCGGTCGCCAATGCAACACTGCTCGCCAACCTCGCCTCGATCTTCGTTACGCTCGCCGCATGGCTGCTGTGGCGGCAGCGCCCAAGCGGGCAGTTCCTCGTCGGCCTCGCATGCGCACTTGCCGGCGTGGCGCTGCTCGTGCGCGCGAGCGGCGGGTCATCGCCCACAGCGCTCCTCGGCGACGGCTTTGGCGTGATCACGGCGATGTTCTACGCCTGGTACCTACTGACGGTGAAGCGCCTGCGTGACCTGGGCGCGGCCACGCTGCGCTTGATGGCCGTCACCACCACGCTCACCGCCGCGATCCTGCTGCCCGTGGCGCTCGCTTCCGGCGAAGCCATGGTGCCGGCCAGCGCGCAGGGCTGGCTGGTACTCCTCGGGCTCGCGTGGATCACGCACGCCGGCGGGCAAGGATTGATCACATATGCGCTCGCGCACCTGCCGGCGGCCTTCTCCTCTGTGGGGTTGCTGCTGCAGCCGGTGCTCGCGGCAGCATTCGCCTGGACGCTGCTGGGTGAGCCGCTCGTTGCGCTACAGGTCGTAGGTGGCGCAGTCGTGCTGGCGGGAATCTATCTTGCCCACCGCGGCTCGGGTTAAATGGTACGCGGATTCGTCTCGACCAGATGCGGCCTGCGTTAGACGACGCGCGCCGCGGGCTCGCCCTTGCCCTTCTCGATCGAGCCAATCTCGTAGGCGACTTCGCCCAGGCGCTTGAGGCGCTCCAGAGTCTTGCGCACGTTCGCGGGCGCGACGGCCAGCACCATGCCAATGCCGCAATTGAACACGCGGTGCATCTCCTCCTCGGCAACGCCGCCCTGCGCCTGCAGCCAGCGGAACAGCGGCGGCCGCGGCCAGCGCGCCGTGTGGATCACGGCGTGCGTGCCCGCAGGAAGCATGCGCGGCACGTTGCCGACCAGGCCGCCGCCGGTGATGTGCGCCATACCCTTGATCCAGCCGCCCGCCAGGAGCTTGAGCATCGGCTTCACGTAAATGCGCGTCGGCTCCATCAGAGCATCGAGCATGCCGGTCTCGGGCGGCGCGTGCTCGACGATCTTGCGGATGAGCGAGTAGCCGTTGGAGTGCGCGCCGCTCGACGCCAGGCCGATCAGCGCATCGCCCGGCCGGATCGAGCGGCCGTCGATGATCTTCTTCTTCTCGACCACGCCGACGCAGAATCCCGCGAGGTCGTATTCGCCCTCGGGATACATGCCGGGCATCTCGGCCGTCTCGCCGCCGATCAACGCGCAGCCCGCGAGCTCGCAGCCGCGCGCGATGCCCTTCACCACCTGCGCGGCGACTTGGTTGTCGAGCTTGCCGCAGGCGTAATAGTCGAGGAAAAAGAGTGGCTCCGCCCCCTGCACCAGCACGTCGTTCACGCTCATCGCCACCAGGTCGATGCCCACCGTGCCGTGGCGATCCAGCGCGAACGCGAGCTTGAGCTTGGTGCCGACGCCGTCAGTGCCGGACACGAGCACCGGCTGGCGGTATTTCCTCGGGATGCGGCACAGGGCGCCGAAGCCGCCGATGCCCGCGAGCACCTCGGGGCGCATGGTGCGTTTCGCGTAGGGCTTGATGGCCTCGACGAGTGCGTCGCCCGCGTCGATGTCGACGCCGGCGTCGCGGTAGGAAAGCGCTCGGCTCATGCTAGAGTTTTGTGGCTGCCGCGCGATTCTACTTGAGATGCCCACCCCGCTTTCCGGCAATCCGCGATTTTCGCAGTGACGCGCCAGCTCGCGCTGCCCATCTCGCCGCCGCCCGAGCCCTCGCTCGAGAATTTCGTGCCCGGCGCGAACGCCGAGCTGCTGGCGCGGCTGCGGGCGCTCGCCGCGGGCGAGCTTGCGGAGGCGGTGCTTTATCTCTGGGGCGAGCCGGGCTGCGGGCGCAGCCACCTGCTGTCCGCCTGCGCGCGCCCCGGCCTGGTGGTGGTCGATGACGTCGAGCAGCTCGAGGACGCCGCGCAAATCGCGCTGTTCAACGCCATCAATGCGGCGCGCGAAGCGGGCGGCACGGTGCTTGCCGCCGGCAGCGCGCCGCCCGCGCAGCTGCCGCTGCGCGAGGACCTGAAAAGCCGCCTCGCCTGGGGCCTGGTCTACCAGGTCAAGCCGCTCAGCGACGCCGAGAAGGCGCTGAGCCTGCACGCCGAGGCGCAGCGCCGCGGCCTGAAGCTCTCCGACGAGGTGGTCTGGTACCTGCTCACCCACGTGCGCCGCGACATGCGCTCGCTGGTCGCGCTCCTCGAGCACATCGACCGCGCCTCGCTCGAGCAGCGCCGCGCGGTCACCCTGCCGCTGGTGCGCGAGCTGCTGCGCCAGCTCGAGGACGCGCAGGCATGACGCTGTGCCTGTTCGACCTCGACCACACGCTGCTCGCGGGCGACAGCGACTACGAGTGGGGTCAATTCCTCGTCGACCACGGCGTGCTGCCGCGCGCGGAATACGAGGCGCAGAACGCGGCGTTCTTCGAGCAGTACAAGGCGGGCACGCTCGACATCCACGAGTACCTCGGCTTCGCGCTGCGCCCGCTCGCGACGCACACGGCGGCGGACCTGGCGCGTTGGCACGCCGAATTCATGCGTGGGCGCATCCTGCCGATGATCACGCCGCGCGCGCGTGCGCTGGTGCAAGGCCACCTTGACGCCGGCGACCTGTGCGCCGTGGTGACCGCCACCAACAGCTTCGTCACCGCTCCCATCGTGCGCGAGTTCGGCATTCCCCACCTCATCGCCACCGAGCCCGAGATGGCGAACGGCCGCTTCACCGGGCGCGTCGCCGGTACGCCGTGCTTCCGCGAGGGCAAGATCCGGCGCGTCGAGCAGTGGCTGGCGGGGCTCGGCCGCCACTTCGAGGACTTCGCCGCAAGCAGCTTCTACAGCGACTCGCACAATGACCTGCCGCTGCTCGAGCGCGTGCGCCGGCCGGTCGCCGTGGATCCCGACGCCCAGCTTGCCGCCGAGGCCGCGCGCCGCGGCTGGCTGGTGATATCGCTGCGCTAGAATCGCCCGCTCAATGATCAAACGCTTCATCCGCCGCGTGCTGGGGTTGCCCGCGCACTCCACGCAGCGCGTGCCGCGCGAGCGCCACAGCCTGCGGCGCGCGGCAATCAGCCATGGCGCGCTCAAGGTGTGCGATGTGCTGCGGGACGGCGGCTACGCCGCCTACGTGGTGGGCGGCGCAGTGCGCGACCTGCTGCTCGATATCGCGCCCAAGGACTTCGATATCGTCACCGATGCCCGCCCCGAGCAGGTGAAGCCGCTCTTCCGCCGCGCGCTCCTCATCGGCCGGCGCTTCCGCCTGGTGCACGTGATGATCGGCGGCGAGACCGTGGAGACCTCCACCTTCCGCTCGGCGGATGCCGATACCACGGAGAAGGACGAGCACGGCCGCGTGCTGCGCGACAACGTCTTCGGCACGCAGGAGGAGGACGCGCGCCGCCGCGACTTCACTATCAACGCCCTGTACTTCGACCCCGGCAGCGAGGAGATCGTCGATTTCCACGGCGGCCTGGCCGACCTGAAGAAGCACGTACTGCGCATGATCGGCGACCCGGAGACGCGCTTTCGCGAAGACCCTGTCCGCATGCTGCGCGCGGTCAGATTGGCGGCCAAGCTTGGCCTGACGATCGAGGCGGGCACGCGCGCGCCGATCCGGCGCCTCGCGCCGCTGATCGAGAACGTGCCGCCGGCGCGCGTGTTCGACGAAATGCTCAAGCTCCTGATGTCGGGCCACGCGAGCGCCTGCGTGCGCCAGCTGCGCGAGGAAGGCCTTTCCAAGGGCGTGCTGCCGCTCCTCGACGTGATCCTCGAGCAGCCGCTGGGCGAGCGCTTCGTGACGCTGGCGCTGGCGCAGACCGACGACCGCGTGCTCTCGGACCGCCCGGTGTCGCCGGCGTTCCTGTTTGCCGCGCTGCTGTGGCACGAGGTGCTGGCGGCCTGGAAGGCCCGCCAGACGAAGGGCGAGCGCGCGCTGCCGGCGCTGGAGGCGGCTATGGACCGCGTGCTCGACGCGCAGTGCGAAAAGCTCGCGCTGACGCGCAAGCTCACCGCCATCATGCGCGAGGTCTGGGCCATGCAGCCGCGGTTCGAGCAGCGCGGCGGCCAGCGCCCCTTCCGCCTGGTCGAATCGCCGCGCTTTCGCATGGCTTACGACTTTCTCGCGCTGCGCGCGGCGAGCGGCGAAGTGAGCTCGGAGCTGGAAGCGTGGTGGCGCGCGTTCCAGACCGCGGACGCCGAGACGCGCCAGGCGATGCTGCTGCCCGATACCGGGCCGCGCAAGAAGCGCCGGCGCCGCCGCCGGCGCCGGGACGCCGCGGGCGAAGGCCCGCCGCCTGCGTGATCGCCGCGTACGTCGGCATCGGCTCCAACCAGGGCGATGCCCGCGGCCATGTGCTTGCCGCCTGCGACGAGCTCGCGCACCTGCCCGACTCTCACCTTGCCGCGCGCTCGTCGCTGTACCGCAGCGCGCCGGTGGATGCGCCCCGGCAGCCCGACTACGTCAACGCAGTGGCGGCGCTGGACACCGAGCTCAGCCCCGCGCAACTGCTCGACGCGCTCCAGGATCTCGAGCGGCGCCACGGCCGCGAGCGTCCCTACCCGAATGCGCCGCGCACGCTCGACCTCGACCTGCTGATCTACGGGGACACCGTGCTCGCCTCGCCCATGCTGACGCTGCCGCACCCGCGCATGCACCAGCGCGCCTTCGTGCTGCAGCCGCTGCTCGAGCTCGACCCGCGCGCCGAGGTGCCGGGGCGCGGCCGCGCCGCCGACCTGCTGGCAGCCTGCGCGGACCAGCGTGTGGAGCGCCTGGACTGACGTGGAGCGTTTCCGCTACCTCGCCGTCGAGGGGCCGATCGGCTCGGGCAAGACCAGCCTCGCGCGGCGCCGCGCCGCGCGCCTGGGTGCCGACCTGCTGCTCGAGCAGCCCGCGGAGAATCCATTCCTCGCGCGCTTCTACCAGGACATGGCGCGCTACGCGCTGCCGACGCAGCTGTTCTTCCTGTTCCAGCGCTCGCGCCAGCTCGAGCCGCTCGCGCAGCCGGACATGTTCGGCCGCGCAACCGTGGCCGATTTCCTCATCGACAAGGATCCGCTGTTCGCTCGCCTGACGCTCTCGGGCGACGAGCTGGCGCTGTACCAGCGCATCTACGACGCGCTGCGGCCGCGAGCGCCGGTGCCCGACCTGGTCATCTACCTGCAGGCGCAGCCCCAGGTGCTGATCGAGCGCGTGCGCCGGCGCGCCTCGGACTTCGAGCGCGGCATCGGCGAGGAATACCTGGCGCTGCTCGCGGAGGGCTACGCGCGCTTCTTTTACCACTACGCCGCGGCGCCGGTGCTGATCGTAAACTCGGAGAACCTCAACTTCGTGGAGCGCGACGCCGATTTCGACCTGCTGCTGGCGCGCATGCGCGCGATGAAGAGTCGCCGCGAGTATTTCAACCTCGCATGATCGTGGTGCGCGACGTCGCCGAGCTGCGGCGCGCCGCCTCCGGCGCGCCGCTGGCGTTCGTGCCCACCATGGGCAACCTGCACGCCGGGCACCTCGCGCTGGTGCAGCTGGCCCGCGCGCATGCGCCGCGCGTCGCCGTCAGCATCTTCGTCAACCGCCTGCAGTTCGCGCCCAGCGACGATTTCGAACGATACCCGCGCACCTTCGAGGCGGACTGCGACAAGCTCGCCGCCGCCGGCGTCGAGCTGGTGTTCGCGCCCGACGAGCGCGTGCTCTACCCGCAGCCGCAGCGCGTCATCGTCGAGCCCGGGCCGCTTGGCGAGGAGCTGGAGGGTTGCTTTCGCCCGCGCTTCTTCCACGGCGTGGCCACGGTGGTGCTGAAGCTCTTCAACTGCGTGCAGCCGCGCGTCGCGATATTCGGCAAGAAGGATTACCAGCAGTGGACGATCGTGCGCCAGATGGTGCGCGAGCTCGACCTGCCCGTGGAGATCGTCGGCGGCGAAACCGTGCGCGAGGCCGACGGCCTCGCCATGAGCTCGCGTAACGGCTACCTGACGGCCGCCGAGCGCGCGGAGGCGCCGCGCCTGCAGCGCACACTGCGCGAAGTCGTGGACGGTCGGCTGAGCGGGCCGCAGGCGACGCGCGTGCTGCAGGATGCGGGCTGGAAACCGGACTACGTGGAGGTGCGTCGCCGCTCGGATCTCGCCGTGCCCGATGCGCTGGATCGCGAGCGCGTGGTACTCGGCGCGGCCCGGCTCGGCGCCACGCGCCTGATCGACAACCTGGAGTTCTAGCCCGGGTAGGGATCGAAAGTGATCGACTCGACGGGGCAACCCATCGAGGCGGCCATCTTGTCCATGGCTTCGTCGGTCAGCGCCACCGGCTGGAAGTCTTTCTCGCCACCCTTGGCAGAGATGAATGCCTTCGCCGCCGCCTCCGTATTCCAGGTCACGACCGGATCGGGGCTCACGCCCGCAACCTGCCGGCAAACCGGGAAGCCGTCGGATTTGTAGACGATCGCGTACATGCTGACCTCTTGCGCCTCTGCTTGGCTGCGACCGCAACCTTATAACCGATTCCCTCCGCGCGCGCCAAGCCTGTTGCGCCACAACCTGCGTTAGCATTTGTCCGCCATGGGGTCGCTCGCGCCCGACGAGAAATTCTTCCATTCGGAAATCTTTCACGGCGTGGAGCGCGCGCGCGCGCCGTCAGCAGATCTGGGTTCGTGGCGCGAAGCGGCGCGCGAAATTCCGGTGCACGCGCGCTGCGACGTGCTGGTCGCGGGCGGCGGCCCCTCCGGCACCGCGGCCGCGGTCGCGGCGGCGCGACTCGGCGCCGACGTGATCCTGCTGGAGCGCTACAACCACCTCGGCGGACTCTCGACCGGCGGCCTGGTGATCTGGATCGACCGCATGACCGACTGGGAAGGGCGCAGCGTGATCCGCGGCTTCGCCGAGGAAATCTTCGCGCGCCTGCCGAAAGACGCGGTGGCCGGACCGCCGCGCGAGGACTGGGGCTCGCGCGATCCGGCACGCGCCGCCCACTGGGCGCAGCGCACCAGCGCGTTCCACGGCGTGGTCACCTGGGCGCCGACCATCGACCCGGAGCGCCTCAAGCTCCTGTCGCAGCAGATGGTGCTCGAGCGCAGGGTGCGCCTCGCCTTTCACTGCTGGGCGGCGCAGCCGATCGTGCAGGACGGCGCGGTGCGCGGCGTGGTGTTCGAAAGCAAGGCCGGGCGGCGCGCGATCTTCGCGCAAGTCACGGTGGACGCCACCGGCGACGGCGATCTGTTCGCGCGCGCCGGCGCCGCATGCGAGACGGACATCGAGGAATCCGACATCCACCACTGCATGAACACCTCGTGGCTGTTCGGCGGCGTCGACATGCCGCGCTGGCTGGCGTGGAAGACCGCCGAGCCGCAGCAGTTCGCCGCGTTCATGCAGCGCGGCCGCGAGCGGCTGCGCTTCTTCGACAGGCCGTTCGTGTCCTGGCGCGACGACATCGCGCTATTCATGGGGCCGCGCCAGGCGGGCTACTCGGCGCTCGACGTCGCGGACCTCACCGCGGTGGAAGTGCGCTCGCACGAGTTGATGGCGGCGCACCTCGAGTTCTACCGCCGCGAGGCGCCGGGCTTCGGCGCGGCTTACCTGCTGCAAAGCGCGCCGCAGCTCGGCGTGCGTCACAGCCGGCGCCTGGTCGGCGTGGGCAAAGTGCTGCGCGCGCAGTGGTCCTCTGGCGACGCGCTCGCGGACGAGATCGGCGTGTCGCCGAGCCTCGCCCCCAAGTTTCCCAGTATTTCGATTCCCTACGGCTCGCTCGTACCGCGCGAGCTCAATGGGCTGCTCGCCTGCGGCCGGCACATCTCCTGCGACGCCAATTCGCACTCGTTCCTGCGGGAGATTCCCCAGTGTTGGGTTACCGGGCAGGCGGCTGGAACGGCTGCCGCGCTGGCCGTCCAGGGCGGCAAAGCGCCCAGGGCACTCGATGTCGCGGATTTACAAGGAGAATTGGCCAAGCAAGGCGTTTACCTGCGCGTCCAGCAGCCCCGCTTAGCTTCCGCATCATAAGGGAATTCCCGAGGAGTGGCGAGGATCGCCCTGATTTGCGTAGTGAATGTCAAAGAGCGTTAAATGATCCCCGATAGGCTCGACACGGGAGGACGACTCGTCAGGGCCTAGGCATCGGCTCCAGCCAAGGGGGCCTTCTTTACGGGGAAGGAGCAGCAAATGAGCAACATGCGCGACGCGTTCGGCCTTCGCGTGCCTTACGGCAAGGCCACTTCGCAGTACCTCACTGAGTTCGATCCAGCCACCCGGACTGTGTGGGGCTATTTCAAGCCGAAGGGCACGCCCTGCTTCAGCCTGGGCTTGCTGAAGGACATCCGCGCGCATGACGAGGCGCTGGCGGCCAACGGCGGCAAGGTCGAGGTGGGCGGTGAGCTGCAGCAGGCGAACTACTACGTATGCGGTTCGCGCACGCCGCGCGTATTCAACCTGGGCGGCGACCTGGCGCTGTTCGTGCTGCTGATCAAGGCGCGCGACCGCGACGCGCTCGCGCACTACGCGCGCCTGTGCATCGACAACATGTATCCACGCATCCAGAACTACTTCTGCCCGACGCTCACCACCATCTCGCTGGTGCAGGGCGATGCGCTCGGCGGGGGCTTCGAGTCGGCACTGTCTTCCAACGTCCTCGTCGCCGAGGAAAGCGCGCAGATGGGATTGCCGGAGATCCTGTTCAACCTGTTCCCGGGCATGGGCGCCTACAGCCTGCTCGCGCGCCGCATCGGCATGCGCGCGGCGGAGGAGCTGATCCTCTCCGGCAAAGTGCTGCCGGCCGCGAAGCTGCACGAGATGGGCATCGTCGACGTGCTCGCCAAGGACGGCGAAGGCGAAGCCGCGGTCACCGAGTGGATCATGAAGAACGAGCGCCGCCGCAACGGCATGCAGGCCGTATTCGCCACGCGCCAGCACGTGCATCCGGTGACCCGCGAGGAGCTCGACGCGATCACCGAGACCTGGGTGGACGCCGCGCTGCGCCTGGAGGACCGCGACCTGAAGATGATGAGCCGGATCGTGCGCGCGCAGATGCGCCGCCTGGAGGTGGGCGACGTCGCCGACGTCACCGCCGCCGCGCTGGCGGAAGAGAAGCTCGCGGTCGCCGTCTGAGCGCTGGCTGGTGACTCAGGCGGCGGCGGAGACGAATCCGCCATCGCCGAACATCTGCCTGAACAGGTAGAAGTTGATGCGGGTCGCGTTGAGAATCGCGCGCTGCGCGCCGGGATCGGAGATCGTCTTGACGAGCTTGTTAAGCTTCGCCATGTGGTCGACGTCCATGGTCGCGTGCGACGTGAGGAACTTGAAGCCGCCCGCGTTCACGTCCCTGCCTATCGCCTGCGCGATCGAGTCGGACACCCTTCCCCCGTACACGGAGGACACGACCTCGAGCATGTAGAGCATCCCCAGCACGGAGCATGGGTGCACCCGTTCGGCGCCGTAGTAGTTGAAGCCGATCATGGCCTGAACGGGCGCGCTAGGCGGATTCGTCCTGACGTGCGCAACGTCTCCTCCCACCGCCTCCACGTCCTCCAGCACCCATGCTTCGTGCCCCTTTTCCTCCTCGATGCGCTCGTAGAGCTCGTAGCGCACGTCGCGGAACTCGTCCCCGCAGCGCGCCGCCGCGGCCGCCATCACCGGGCAGAAATGCCAGACCACATGGTAAAGATCGTGCAGCAGCGCGCGGTATTCCGCGAGCTTGAGCCCGTGGTGAATCATTGCGTGCACCCGCGGCTCGTCCTCCAGCGCACGCCGGCCAGCGTCACTGTCCTCGATCAAGGTGATGAAGAACGACATCCTGCTCTCCGCAAATCAGAAGACGCGATTGTAGCAACGCGTGGTCGCCTCACGCGCTCGCGTTTGCATTTGAGATATCACGGGGCGTCGCGGGTGGCGCCCCGTCAGGTCGTGCCTGCGGCGCCGCGTTCGCGCCGCGGGGCCGGAAACTAACTCGCCGAGCGGCTGCGCTTTTCCTGCACGTAGCGCTCGAGCGCCGCCTGGCCGAGCGCGAACTCTTCCTTCAGCGAGCGCATCACGCCCGCCGATTGCAGGCGCAATTCGGCGTCGGAATACTTGCCCAGCGCCGAGCACAACCGCGTCAGGCGCTCGGTACCGATGCTCGCCGCCGAGCCTTTCATCGCGTGCAGGTGCGCTCGAAACTCGCCGAAATTGCGCGCCGCGACCGAGGCCTCCATCTTGGCGAGCAGCGACTGGCTGTCCGAGATGAACACGCCCACCAGCCGCTCGAGGAAGTCCGGCGTGGAGCCCAGCTCGGCGAGGTGCCCGAGTGTCTCCTCGTTGGCCACTTCGGCGGCGCCTGCCGCCGCCGTCGCCACCGCCTGAGCGGCCACCTGGGCCGCGGCCGCAGGCGCGGGGCGCTCGGCTTCCTTCGCCTTGCCCCCGGTCAGCGTGCGCAGCTCGTCGAGCAGCCGCAGCGCCTCCACCGGCTTCGGGATGAAGCTGTCGGCGCCCGCTTCCAGGCACTCCTTCTTCGCCTCCAGCGTCACGTCGGCCGACAGCATCACCACCGGTAGGCGCTCGCGACCGCGCGTCATCAGGCGGATCGCCTGCAGCGTCTCCAGGCCGCTGAGTCCCGGCATGTTGCGGTCGAGGAGCACGATATCGAAGCTCCCCGCCTCGAGCGCATCGAGCGCCAGGTCGCCGTCGGCGACCAGCGTGACGCCATGACCGGCGCGCTCCAGAATCTTGCCGAGCACTTCGCGGTTGGTCGGGTTGTCGTCGGCCACCAGCACCGAGAGGCGCCTGCCGCCCTGGTCGCGCCGGGCGTAGTCCTGCAGCCGCACCACGCCTTCGCGCACTTCCTCGCCCGAGGAGATCGCGTGCAGCACGTGGAACAGCTGGCGCTTGTCGAAGGGCAGCTCGAGCACCGCGCCGAACCCGCCCGAGAGCGCGGCGAAGCGCTGCACCTCGGCCTCGCGCGGCGCGGCGAGCACGCTCGGCGGCGCGGGATCCGGCGCCACGCGGCGGAAGCGCCGCGCGAGCTGCGGGTCGCCGTGCTCGGAGTACAGCAGCGCGCTGTGGTAAGGCTTGGCGAGCGCGATGTCCGCGACGATGCGATCGCCTCCTTCTTCGAGCGTCGCAGCCTGCACCGCCACCGCGCCCCAGGCCTCGAGCGCCTGCGCGAGCGGCTGCGCCTGCGCCTCGGGAAAGCCCACCAGCAGCACGCGCGCCCCGGCGAGCTCGCCCGCACCGGCCAGCGCGCGCTCGGGCTGCTTGTCGATCGGGATCTCGAACCAGAACGTGCTGCCCAGCCCGACCGCGCTCTCCAGGCCGATGCGCCCGCCCATCAGCTCGACGAGCTGCTTGGCGATCGTAGTGCCCAGGCCCGTGCCGCCGAAGCGGCGGGTGGTCGACTGGTCGGCCTGCGTGAAGCTCTCGAAGATGCGCTGCTGCGCTTCCGGCGGGATGCCGATGCCGGTGTCGCGCACCGAGAACTTCACGCGCAGCGCGGAGTCGGTCTCCTCCTGGAGCGACACGTGCACCGTCACGCTGCCGCGCTCGGTGAACTTGACCGCATTGCCGGCGAGATTGATCAGCACCTGGCGCAGGTGGTGCGCGTCGCCGCGCACGGCAGGCGGCACTTCCGGCATGATCGACACCACGAACTCGACGCTCTTCGCCTGCGCCTGCGCCTGCAGGATGCGGCTGGTGCTGTTCACCAGCGCGTGCAGGTCGAAGTCCGTGCGTTCCAGGACCAGCTTGCCCGCCTCGATCTTGGAGAAGTCGAGCACGTCCTCGACCAAGCCCAGCATCACCTGGCTCGAGCCGCGCAGCGTCTGCAGCATGTCGGCCTGCTCGCGCGTGAGCGTGGTGTCGCGCATCAGGTCGGCCATGCCGATGATGGCGTTCAAGGGCGTGCGCATCTCGTGGCTCACCACCGAGATGAAGCGGCGCTTCGCTTGATTGGCGGCCTCGGCGCGCGCAATCGCGTCGAACAGTTTCGTCACCAGTGAGCGCACGTAGAAGCTGAGCGCGATGAAGCCGATGAGCAGGCCCACGCCGACCGCGAAGTGGTCCCGCCAGAACTCGCCTTTCCACAGCAGCGCCAAGATGCCGGCAACACTGATGACAAGGGACAGCAGCAGGTAGCGTGCGCCGAAACGGAAGCCGTTCGCCAGCGTGATCCAGACGTAGACCAGAAACAGCGGCGCGGCGCGCTCGCCGAGGAACGCCATCACGAAGGTGAGGGTGCCGACGTCCATGAGGGTGGCGACGATGCGGCGCGCCGGCGACTCGCCCGGCGCGGCCAGGATGTGGCTGAAGATCAGGATCGACCCGGCGAGGTAGCCGATCATCACGCCCAGGAACACGAGGTTGCCGCTGGCGATCTTCTCCTGGCCGAGCATCGCGCCGGGCAGCAGGTAGACGAACAGGATCACCCCGATCACGATGCGCACGATGGCCTGCTCGTGCTCCGTGTCGGGGCGCGCCGCGAGGCGCGCCCGCATCCAGCGCGCCCAAGGCATGCCCTGCAGCATCGCCAGTACCTTCACGACCGCGCCACCTCGGGGTCGCGCAGCTCGCCCTGGATGCGCTCGACCGCGTCCTTGACCCCGGTGAAGGCGTCCACCAGGTGCGGGTCGAAATGCCGGCCGCGCTGCTGCTGCAGGAAATCGAAAGCCTCGACCGCCGGCCAGGCCTTCTTGTAGGGCCGCGCGGACGTGAGCGCGTCGTATACATCGGCCACCGCCACGATGCGCGCGCACAGCGCGATGTGGTCGCTCACCAGCCCGTTCGGATAGCCCGTGCCGTCGTACTTCTCGTGGTGGCCGAGCGCGATGAGCGAGCCCATGCGCACGTACTTGGAGGCGCTGCCCTTGAGGATCTCGTGGCCGATGATCGGGTGGCTGCGCATGGTGTCCCACTCCACGCCGTCGAGCTTGTCCTTCTTCAGCAGGATCTGGTCGGGAATGCCGATCTTGCCGATGTCGTGCAGCGGCGCCGCGAGCTCGA
>Ga0326726_10000234_pt1 | contig 53809 bp, 39 predicted proteins | sample MHFenrmetagenome_2_FD_207603 | JGI IMG/M metagenome (GOLD analysis project Ga0326726, IMG submission 207603) | Lab enriched peat soil microbial communities from Michigan Hollow, Ithaca, NY, United States - MHF15MN | ecosystem: Environmental > Terrestrial > Soil > Wetlands > Peat | place: USA... | reverse complement strand
TTGCAACAGTTGCTTGATCAGCTCGCCCATGACATCCGGGGTTTTCTCGTGTTTTCTGGCCATAGTTTTGCTCCTTTTTGCTTGTCAGGAATCTATGACCGATTACACAGTTTGGTGAACAGACTCGAATAGCATCATCCCGCTACCTCCTACATTTTCCTGTCCGCCAGCCATTACCTCATGCTTTGCATGACTTCGATTTGCGTCGTTGCTCTGCTCGCCTTGTTGCGTCACCAGTTGTCTCCGGCCATTTTGCTGATCATGTCGAGGTGTTTGACGTGGCTGTCGGGGCGGCTGACCGGTGAGTGCATCAGGGACATGATCGTTGCCGTTTGCCCGGACTCTTGGTCGATGATGCCGATCTTGCTGATCCCGACGGGTATCTCCCGGATAATTCTTTTCAGGTTTTGGTAGTCGTCAAAAAGCTTCAGGGATAGACAACCCGTTACCTCTTCCCAAACACCAGCGCCAGGCCCGTGCCGGGATCGCTTCTCAATGCCGTGCCGCTCTGAAATCCGAAAATATCCCCCTTAGCGCCAGAACCTGGCAGATTCGTGCAGCGACAGGTAGCTGTTGGGGTTGACGGGATGGAGGGGCGTTAGGTGCTCATGAAATGCGGTGTTAATTCAGGCATAAATATAAGAGGCTAAATTCGATGCTGCTAATTTTGGCGTGCTGCGTATACGTATATCGCTATGGCGTTGTCATAGGCGCAACTACCTCGCTTTTCCCTTAACGTGCCAAGTTTTGAAGAGAGATTTATCGATTTCGATCTCAAAAAAAAGTGACGGCCATTGGCAATATTCGGCAATCCGTTGACGAATCGCTTGGAATTATCGGCTCATTCTCTTACTGCTGATCTCGCTGAATTTCGCCACTGTGATTTTGTTGGTATGCGTAATTGAGAGCCGATTCGTTTTCTTATCTACTGCACTGGCGACAGCGGCTCTTTTTTTACACTCCACGCGCTCCTTTTTACGGCAATTTTGGCCGGAGCCATAGGCTGTATTGGCGAGTTATCTGTCCGTTTTCTACCACTTTTTTCGGCCCACCCAGCATGCTCCAGTATAGTTGAATTCATGGATTATATAAACAAGAGTCTATACGGTCGTAAGAATATTTTGGATTATTTTGTGATATTACCTATACTTTACAATGAAACTACGAGACGATACAGCACAAGCCCGACTGGTCAGCATTTACTATATATATATCGGCTGTGATGTCGTGAGAAAATATTTTCACACTCTAAACGAGAATTAAGTATGCAACAGATAATCGCCCCATTACTTCATGAGGTCTCCAACTTGCCTCCTACGATGCAGGTCATAGCGGTTTCGACGCTGGGAATGCTGGGGGTATGGATGGCCATGCGGCATATCGACAAACACGCAGGCAGTTATTAATTTGGCCAGGAAATCTCCTGAGTTCAGCCAATTTGTGCTGAAACGCTGAATTAACACCACTGTCGAGTCTCTGCTATAATGACGGTTCAAGGCAAACTCTACTCGTCAATCTTCCACTTAACCCCATAATAAGCAAAGAGTTAAGAAATGGCTTTGTTTTTGAGGATGAACAATATTACGGAGGCATGACACTACCCCGCAGCAGTATAGTTGCTGGCTGAATCTCTCTCAGTGACTTGATAGCCATACGGGCTACCACCATAAACAACTCGCCGTCGCCCTCCTTAATACGCTACAATTTGCATTTCTATCCGGATCGATCATCACGGATAGATACTTCTTGAACTGATCAAAGTTCTTATTTACCAACTCGTTTTGAACTCAGAAAACCATCCTCATCAAGGGCAAAGCGCGTTGTTGCTCTATTGCTAAAATTTCTCTGAGGCTAGTGTCATATTTGGATTATTTGCGTATTATTTTCTCACTGTTCACTATGGAATAGTAGTACGAAGATTAAGGGTAACCACCCTCCTCGCACTTTCCTCAACACTGCCGACAACAGCTCAACTTGAGCGCTGATCGACGGTCTTTGCTAAAATCAGAGCGTATCGGGATTCGGTCATAAATATTCCCGCGCTGCTTGTGGCCACGCATCATGGTTTTGCCGCAGGCACATCTGCCTGATTGCTTTTAATGCAAATCTGCTCCTGATTTACTGAGGAAAACGACGCTCTTTGCCTGTCATTCAGGAGAAGAATCCTCAGAATCTTTTCATTTACGGTTCTGTTAACTCTTCCCGTTGTGCCGCTCCACGAGCACTCTCCGGAGTACTTTGCCGACCGTGGATTTTGGCAGCGAGTCACAGAATTCGATGTGCTTCGGCACTTTGTAGGCGGCCAGCTCCTTGCGGCAGTGCGATTGCAGCGTGGCTGCGTCGAGCGTGCAGCCGTCGCGCAGCACCACCCATGCCTTGACCGCTTCGCCCTGGTAGTCGTCGGGCACACCCGCCACGCCGGTTTCGAGTACCGACGGGTGCGTGGCGATTACCTCCTCGACTTCGCGCGGCCATATCTGAAAGCCGCTCGCCTTGATGACATCCTTCTTGCGATCGACCACGAAGAGATACCCATCCTCGTCGAGATAGCCGAGGTCGCCGGTATGGATCCAGCCATCGCGAAGTACGGCGGCAGTCTCTTCGGGATTTTTCCAGTATCCCGTCATATTCTGCGGCGAGCGGACGAGAATCTCGCCGACCTCGCCCGGAGGCAGTGCCTCCTTGCCTGTTTCGGCATCGATGATGCGCAGCTCGACATCCGTCGCGGGCATTCCGACCGAGCCAGCCTTTTGTACGCCTCGCGCGGGCGAGCAGATGGGCGAGGCCAGCGCTTCGGTCAGGCCGTATACCTCGATGATGCAGCCGCCGGTCAACTCTTCGAAGCGCTTTCGGGTTTCGAGATGCAGAGAAGAGGCTCCGGATATGATCAGCCGGAGAGAGCGCAACGCTTTCGGATCGCGCATGAGCCGTGGATGCGCCGACAGCGCGTTGAAAAGCGTCGGCACGCCCGCCAGCATCTCCACCTTGTGGCGCTTGATGGTCTCGATGAGCGCGCCAATATCACGCGGATCGGGCATCAGCACCATTGGCGAGCGCCGGACGAAGGCGCTGGCCATGACGGCGACCTGCGCGAAGACATGGAACAGCGGAAGATTGAGCATGACGACGATGCGGTCTTTTCCGAGAGCGGTGCCGAACCAGGCGTTGGCCTGCATCCCGGTCATGATGAGCGCCTCGTGGCGACCGATGACGCACTTCGGCTTGCCCGTTGTCCCGCCGGAAAAGAGAAAGAGCGCCGGGTCTTCGGGCGCGACCGTTACCGGCGGCGCATCTGAGTTCGCATGAGTTTCGATCATCTCGCTCATCGCCAGGTCATCCGCCTGCCGGACGATCCGGTGGCCGCCGCGTTTCTCCTTAACCAGCGTGAACAGCACGCGCTTCACCGGCGGCAGATACTCCTTGATGGCGGTGGTGATCAGCCGTTTCAGCGGCGTGCTTGCGCGGATCGCATTGAGCTTTTCGTAAAAGAGGGTCAGCACGACAGCCGTTTCAGCCTCGCTGTCGCGGAGCGCGTGTTCGAGTTCATGCTCTGTATAGAGCGGATTGAGCAGCACGACGATACCGCCAGCCTTCCAGATGCCGAATTCGGCGATGATCATCTGCGGCGAGTTCGGCATGAGCACGGCGACCCGGTCGCCTTTGCTGACGCCCTGCGCCCGAAGCGCCGAGGCGAAAGCGTTGCTCTTCAGTTCAAGCTCCCGCCAGGAGAGCGAGCCGCCCATGAAAAAAAATGCGACATCATCAGGATGCTCCCGCGCGCTGTCGCCAAGCAGATCGAGAATCGTGATTGCAGGATAAGGCGCAAGGGTGTGCGGCACGCCATCATCGTAGTGTCTGAGCCAGGGCCTTTCGGACATAAGAGGATTTTCCTGATATTATCGCCGCCGCTCGCGGAATCACCGGAGTCCCGCAACCGTGGCAGAGATGGCGCATATCGCCAAACATCCTGTAAATATATGGCTTTCATCCCTATTCATTCAGGATAACATCAGTTATCGCCAAAACAGGGAAGGCGGGAGTCTTGCCGGAAAGCTGACCGGTCTGCCATGAAACAACGCCGTTGCGCGGCGCTGTTCAATGAGCGGCTTTTTTCATACTTTACCACTACCGTTATGAACCTGGCCGATCATCCGAATCATTCCCATGAGTAAAAACCCGATCACGATTTTCCGCAAAACCTGGGGCACCTACCAGAAGGTCATCAGCCATAACCTCATGTATCACAGGGAAATAACGGCTGCCGTCGCGACGCTGCTGAAGACCCGCCCCGCCCCGCTGAGCCTGCTCGATCTCGGTTGCGGCGATGCTTCGCACGTCTCGAAAATCCTGAAACCCGGCCAGCTCGCCGAGTATTGCGGCTGCGATCTTTCTCCGTACGCCCTCGATGTCGCCAGAGTCAACCTCGAACCGTTCGGCATCCCCGTCACCATGATCTGCCGGGACATGCTCCTCGTTCTGCGAGAAGCCCCCGGCAGCCATTTCGACATCGTCTACTCCAGCTACGCGCTGCACCACCTGGACACCGACGATAAACAGACATTCTTCACCGAAAGCCGCCGCGTCCTTCGCGAAAATGGCGGCATCATTCTCGTGGATGTCATGCGCAACGAGGGGCAGGAGCGCCCTGACTATCTGGATGGATACAACGGAACCGTGCGAGTGGAGTGGGACGCGCTGACTCGCGACGAACGGGATCAGGTGCAGAAGCACATCCGGAACTGCGACTTCCCGGAACCCCCGTCAACGCTGAGAAAGCTCGCCCGGAACGCAGGCTTCAAAAACTGCCGAAAGCTGGAAAAACGCACCTGGCACGAAGCTTGGTGCTTCGAGGCGTGAGTACAGATAGAAGATGATTCCAGCGTGGCGAAACGGTAGTCAGTGATGCTATATTTTGTTTTAAAATTAGAATTATAATTCCGCAAATAAAGTTTTGACTAAATTTATGTCGCCTTCTTATCTTTGGCCATAAAACCGGAGCAATGGTTAAAATTTATCTGCCAGAGCAAAAGACAGTGGCTATTCATTCTATATGTTTGTTTTTTTCTTTTTAATACACTCTTTTGCTGCATTGTTAAAATTACTATATCGCTGCCTAACCTTATGCTTTGGCTCCATTGGATAAGCCCCAGTATCAGCCATTATTACTAAATCATTTTGAGATGGTGATGGATAGCCAGCTTCCTGGCAGTGCTTATCAAGCCATTTTTGCGTTTCATATACACATCTCCATAAATTCTCATCAGCATAATCAGGCTCTACGAAGCTCCACCACAAAAGGATATGGGCAGAGATTCTTCTCTCCATATCTTTTAGGTAGTCGGGATCAGTAGTTATAATTGTAGAGAAAATATATTCAACGACGCGATGCGTATATAAGAGTAAATATGGCAAACGACTATACAAATAAGACCATTGAGTTTCTTTACTTTCATCATCAGAAAAAATGAAATTGATATTTAGTGGTTCAGTCCGAATAGCTTTGCTGTCAGTAAATAAATGCATTGCCTTATTACAAATACCGTCAAAACTATCTTCTGAATTTTTATCGTATCTTAGTTGTGATACATATTCTGAATTAAATTGGCACAAGTTATCGACAACATCGATAACCCTCTGAATCCTTTTTGTATGGATATTTAAGCCGCCTGCTTTTTGGCTATACAATTGCTGAGGATTATTTGATAATTTTTCCACAAATTCGACCCTATCAACTATTATCGTTTCCATTAGAAAAAGACTCTCTTGCAACGGCTTACGTAAAAGCATGAAAGTAATTGCCAATTTCCCTTTCCTAGAAGACTCAAGCGCCTCATAGATACAATGAAGCATGTCACTCAATACTGCTGGGAGAACAGTTGTGACTAAAAGCAACGCTTTATCATCATGTCGACTAGTTTTTTCTAACCAATCAAAAATATCAGATGTCTCATTGAGCGCAATACGATCTGCGTCGTCTTTTAGTGGGATCGTAATATTGAATACAGATGCCTTTTCCCCTGAAGCGAGTAATTGCAACATAATATCATGTAAAATAAAACACAGTTCATATGCCGCTTTATGCTTTTCTGATAAAAAAGTATTTTCTCTACTTTTTAGGGAAGAATATTTTTTTGCCATATCATCATCATTTTACTCTTAAAGAAGTATAAGAGATAATTTCATTTCGGCCATACAACGACAATTTAGTGTACCACTAAATCTTTGATTTCTAACCATATGAAAATATAAAGAAAAATAATACGCTTCAATATTAGCTCAATTTTACCAGTATAAACCTTGAGTGGCTTCGATTTCTGAAGCCGGGACTGCGTGGTGTTCCTCGATCCGCCCTCATCCTCTCCCGCGCCCCCTCTTCCCGGCAGCCCTGAAATTGGTCTTGATCCGGCGATTTAGCCCTCGCCCGTCCCCCATTCCCCTAAATTTTACGCCGCGTAACCACGATTGTTAATCCAAACCTCGTTCTTTATATTGGCTTTTCTTTATCAATCGTGCGTAACGGCCTTTTTCATGAAAAACAACCGCTTTAAACTCATTCTCATTGCCGTGGTCGCGATGGTTTCGGTATGGTCGATCTGGCCTACCTGGCGTGACCATGCTCTGACCGAAAAACTCAAGAGTTTCCATTCCACCGAAGACAGTCTGAAGTTCGCCATCGATAATCGCGAGGCAATCGAGCACGCCAAAGACAAAAGCCTGAAGCTTGGCCTCGATCTCCGGGGCGGAATGCACCTGGTGATGGAGGTCGATATTCTCGACCTGATCCAGCAGAAGGCGTGGAACAAGGACGCCACCTTCACCCGCGTCATGGAGAGCGTCAAGAGCCAGGCCGCCGCCGAGTCCAACGCCAATATCGTCGAGCTTGTGGCCGCCGGGTTCAAGAAGGAGAACATCAAGCTCAGCCGCTACTTCTATGACATACGCGATTCCGATCAGGATATTGTCAACAAGCTGAACACCGAGTCGAAGGACGCGCTGACCAGGGCGAAGGAGATTATCCGTAACCGTATCGACCAGTATGGCGTCGCCGAACCGGTGATCCAGACACAGGGATCGCAACGGCTGATTATCGAGCTGTCGGGCGTGACTGACGAGGCGAGGGTTCGCAAGCTTCTGATGGGTACGGCCAAGCTCGAATTCAGACTGGTCAAGGACCCTCAGGCGACGCTCCGGGCAATTCAGAGCATCAGCGGCGTGTCGCTCACCGCTCCAGCCGCACCTGTCGCTGCGGCCCCGGTTGACGGCGCGGCTGCGTCCGACTCCGCGAAGGCCACCGCTCCGGTTGCCGCTACGCCTGCTTCCGCCGCTGCCAGCGTCAAGAAGCTTTCAGATGTGATCGGTATGATGCCGAATGGCATGGTGTTCGCTCCCGCTTACGCTCGCGATCAGGTTACGGCGGTGCTGAACCGGCCCGATGTGCTGGCCCTGCTGCCGCAGGATACCCAGCTGCTTCTGGCGGCAAAACCCGAACAGACGGCAAAAGGTGAAAAGTACTTCCCGATCTATCTCGTCCAGAAGACTCCCGAACTGACCGGCGGCGTGATTACCGAAGCGAAGGCGACCTTCAGCGCGCAGGACAATCAGCCGGAGGTGCTCATGTCGATGAACGACGAGGGCACGTCGAAATGGGCCCGCATCACCGGGGCCAATATCGGAAAGCAGATCGCCATCGTGCTCGACGGCGCGATCTACAGCGCTCCGGTCGTGCAGTCGAGAATCCCGAGCGGCAATTCGGTGATCAACGGTATCGGCGATCTCAACGAAGCCAAAGACCTCGAAATCATCCTGAAAGCTGGCGCTCTGCCTGCGCCGGTGAGAATTCTCGAAGAGCGCACTGTCGGCCCATCGCTCGGCTCCGACTACATCCGCGCCGGTACGATGTCGATGATGTGGGGCTTTGTGGCGGTCGCAATCTTCATGGTTCTCTATTATAATAAGGCGGGCATCGCTGCTGATCTGGCGCTGGTGCTCAACATTCTGATCGTCATCTCGGTGCTGGCCGGATTCGGCGCATCGCTGAGCTTGCCTGGCATCGCTGGTATCGTGCTTACGATGGGCATGGCCGTTGATGCCAACGTGCTGATTTACGAGCGCATCCGGGAGGAGCTGGCCGAGGGCAAGAGCCTGCGCATGGCGGTCGATGTTGGCTACAAACGAGCCTTTTCATCGATTCTCGACTCGCATGTCACGACGCTCGCGGCAGCGTTTCTGCTCTATGTTTACGGCGTCGGCCCGGTGCAGGGATTTGCCATAACGCTGATGATAGGCACGGGTGCAAGTCTCTTTACGGCTATTGTGGTAACAAGGGTGCTGTTCGATCTGTTGCTCGACAGCAAGTTCATGGATGAAAAGAGTTTCGGATAATTTACAAGACACAGCAATGCGCATTTTTCAGAAAACAAATTTCAACTTCATCAAGCATCGCAAGGTAGCCTACGCGATCTCGGCCATTTTGCTTGTTGCCGGCATGGTCTCCCTGTTCGTCAGGGGGCTGAACTACGGTATCGATTTCAAGGGCGGCGCGGAGGTGGTCATCCGGTTTGAAAAAACGGTCGATGTTGGCGCCGTTCGTTCGATCATGGAGCAGGCAGGAGTGAACGGCTCGGTCAAACAGTATGGTCTCGACCGATCCCTGTTGCTTAAGACCGATTATCAGGGCGACACCACCAAGCTCAAAACGTTGATCTCAAATGCGCTTTCGTCGCGCCTGCCGGGTAATCCCTCGCAGATTCTGAGCATTCAGGCGGTCGGGCCGAGCATCGCCGCCGATATGAAGATGTCGGCCATCAAGGCGCTCGCGGCGGCGCTTGCCGGTATTCTGCTTTACGTGAGCGTGCGCTTCGAGTTCAAGTTCGCCACGGCGGGCGTGGCGGCGATCTTCCACGACGTCCTGACCGTGCTGGGCCTCTTCAGCCTGCTCGGCGGCCTGATCGATTTCATGCCGCTCGAAATCGACCAGAGCATCATCGCGGCCTTCCTGACCATCGCCGGTTATTCGATCACCGATACCGTCGTGGTGTACGACCGAATCCGCGAGCGGCTGCGAGGGCAGAAGCCATCCGATTACGAGCGGATTTTCAACGAGAGCATGAACCAGACGCTCTCAAGAACCGTCATCACCTCTGGCACCATCATGATTTCGGTCATCGTGCTTTTCATTTTCGCGGGCCCGGCCATCCGCAGCTTCGCCTTCGCGATGTTCGTCGGCATTCTGGTTGGCACCTACTCCTCGATCTTCGTGGCCGCGCCGATCGTCTTCGACTGGCAGACCCGCTCGAAGAGTCCCATCAAGTTCCGGGGCGTCTGATTTCTCGCCCCAACCGCTCTCCCCGGCTGAAGCTCAGGCCGGGGCGGCATCCTCAACTCCGCCGCCTTTTCCCTCGCGCATCCGAACAGCCTCTTGCCCGTAACGCAGATTCTCTGTATGTTCCAACTTAGTTGACCCTGGCGGCCCTTGCCGGTTGTGCTGGTCAACGGTTCCCGGAGCACGGATTTCATCGTTGTGCCGGATCGTCACGATGGACAGCCGCCCGGTTTCACGCCCGAGTCTGTCCCCACCAGAAAAATCCCGATGTCATGAAAAAAGTATTGTTTGCTCTGCTTGCCGCCTTGATGTTCGCCATGAACGGTGCTGCCGCCGCATCCGCAGCCACATCCCTCGACAGGATCGTGGCCGTCGTGGGCCGCGAGATCATTCTCGATTCAGATATCAACGAGCAGGAGCTGATGTTGCGCCTTCAGTATCCCGACGCCAAGAGCGATCCCCAGCTTCGGAAAAAAATTCTGGATAACATGATCAACCAGAAAATTCTTTTGACCAAGGCGAAAATCGACACGGTCAAGGTCGATGAGAAGAGCGTCGATGACCAGGCCGCCGCGCGATACAGTTCGCTTCGCGCCGGATTCCCGTCAGTCGGCGCCATGGAGTCCAGATTCGGCCTGCCGGTCAATCGCCTGAAGCAGCATATTCGCGACGACATCAAAGAGCAGCAGATGATCGATGCGTTCAGAAGGAAAAATTTCCGCGAGGTGAACGTTTCATACGAGGAGACGATGGCCTTCTACAATCAGGAAAAGGACAAGCTGCCCGAATCGCCGGAAACGGTTTCGGTGTCGCAGATCATCAAAATGCCGCTGGTTCCCGAAGCTGAAAAGCAGGCGGCGCTCGAAAAAATCAAAGCGGTTCAGCAAAAACTTGCCGCGGGCGGCGATTTTGCTGCGCTCGCCCGTGAATATTCAGACGATCCCGGCTCACGGGAAAAAGGGGGCGAGCTGGGTTATACGGTAAAAGGCGAACTGGTGCCGAGTTACGAAAAAACGGCATATGGCCTCAAGCCGGGTCAGATTTCCGGCATCGTCGAAAGCCGTTTCGGTTATCATATCATCCAGCTGATCGACAAGGATGGCGACCGCATTCACACCCGCCACATTCTCGCCATGTTTGACCGGAGCAAAACCGATATTCCCGCGACCCTCGGCCTGCTCAAATCCATCCGGGAGGATATTCTTTCCGGCAAGGCCACATTCGCCGCGATGGCTGAAAAGTATTCGGACGATTCCGCCTCCGCTGCAAATGGCGGGGTGATCGCGTCGGCCTCGGGCAGCCCGAATATCGAGGTTGGCTCGCTCAGGCCCGACCTTCAGAAGATCATTGGGGATTTGAAAAACAAGGGGGGGATCAGTCAGCCGGAGAAAATCGAGTCGGAAAAGAGCGCTCCGTTCTACGCGCTGTTCATGCTCAATTCGCGTGAACCTGCGCACCGCCTGACGCTGGAGCATGATTTCACGCGAATCGAAGAGCTGGCGATAAACCGCAAGAGTCAGGAGCGTTTCAACGCATGGATCGAGTCCCTGAAAAAACAGGTGATGGTGCAGGTTATGTCAGACATCTAAGCGTCTGACATAACGGGCGTTTTTCTCGATGAAGTCGCGGCGGGGTTCGACCTTGTCGCCCATCAGCGTCGAAAAGACCTGGTCGGCCTCCATCGCGTTTTCCACCGTGACCTGCAACAGGGAGCGGTGCTCCGGATCCATCGTGGTGCTCCAGAGCTGCTCGGGGTTCATTTCGCCGAGACCTTTGTAGCGCTGGATATTGATGTTTGCCTTCGCTTTCTGGAGCTTCTTCATCGACTCCACGATGTTCACCCGCTCCTCCTCGTCCCAGGCGTACTGCTGCTCCTTGCCGGATTTGACGAGATAGAGCGGCGGCTGGGCGATGAACACCTTTCCCGCCTCGATGAGGGAGCGCATGTAGCGGAAGAAGAAGGTCAACAGCAGCGTGCGGATGTGCGCGCCGTCAACGTCGGCATCGGTCATGATGATGATCTTGCCGTAGCGCAGCTTTTCGGGCGAGAACTCCTCCTCGCCGATGCTGGTGCCGAGCGCGAGGATGATGGTCTTGATCTCCTCGTTCTCCAGCATCTTGTGCAGACGCGCCTTCTCGACGTTCAGAATCTTGCCTTTCAGCGGCAGGATCGCCTGGAAGCTGCGGTCGCGCCCCTGCTTGGCGCTGCCGCCTGCCGAGTCGCCCTCGACGATGTACAGCTCGCAGTGCTCCGGATCGTTGATCGAGCAGTCAGCGAGCTTGCCGGGCAGGCCCGAGCTTTCGAGCACCGACTTGCGGCGGGTCAGCTCCTTGGCCTTGCGGGCCGCCTCGCGCGAGATGGCCGCCCCCTTGACCTTCTCGATGATGAGCTTCAGGGTGCCGGGATTGCTCTCGGCAAACTCAGCAAGCTGGTCGTTGACGATGCTCTCGACGATGCTCTGCGTCTCGGAGTTGCCGAGCTTGGTCTTGGTCTGCCCCTCGAACTGCGGCTCCGGTACCTTCACCGAGATGACCGCCGTGAGTCCCTCTTTGTAGTCGTCGCCGGTCAGGGCGATCTTGAGGTTCTTGAGCAGGTCGTTCTTCTGCGCGTAGGCGTTGAGCGTGCGGGTCAGCGCCTTGCGGAAGCCGGTGACGTGCGTGCCGCCTTCGTGCGTGTTGATGTTGTTGACGTAGCTGAAGACGTTCTCCTGGTAGGAGTCGTTGTACTGCAAGGCGATCTCGACCATTGTCGAATCACGCTCGCCGGTAAGAAAGATCGGCTCCTTGAGCAGGCTCAGGCGGTTCGAGTCGGTGAAGCGCACGAACTCCTTCAGTCCGCCTTCGAAGTGGAAGGCCTCCTCGACTCCCTCGGCATCCTGCACGACAATGCGCAGGTTGCTGTTCAGGAAGGCCAGCTCCCTCATGCGGTCGATGATGATATCCTTGCGGAACTCGGTGGTTTTGAAAATCTCGTGGTCGGGCTTGAAGGAGACCTTCGTGCCCCGTTTGTCGGTGGTGCCGATCTCCTTGACATCGCCCTGGGGAACGCCCCGGCGATAGGCCTGCATGTAGACCTTGCCGTCGCGGTATACCTCGACCTCGCACCACTCCGAAAGGGCATTGACCACCGACGCGCCCACGCCGTGCAGACCGCCGGAGACCTTGTAGGCCCCTTTGTCGAACTTGCCGCCCGCGCCGATGACCGTCATGACCAGTTCGAGCGCCGACTTTTTCTTGACCGGATGCATATCCACCGGAATGCCGCGCCCACGGTCAGTGACCGTCACCGAGCCATCAGGGTTCATCGCCACATGGATGTAGTCGTTGAACCCGCCGAGCGTTTCGTCGATGGAGTTGTCCACGATTTCATAGACCAGATGGTGCAGGCCGCGGCTGTGAATATCGCCGATGTACATCGCGGGACGCTTGCGGACATGCTCGATACCGTCGAGCACCTGGATATTGGTAGCTACATAATCGGCGGAGGCGTTCTGCGGGGTCTGAATATCGTTTTCTTGCATTGGTTCGTCGTGCGTGATGAATCAGTAAAATGATTGATCTTGAAGATAAGAAAAATCCGCTGATATGCTATTTCAGAGGTCGTCGCTCGTCATGAAGGCGCTGCGGATGTGCTCGATCCGGTAGTCGAGAATCGTGCGCTCATCGAGCCGCAGTGCGTGAATCGCGATGACGTCGAAGCGGCAGGTGATCCACGGATCGGGTCGCGTCGCGAGATAGCCGGTGGCGGCGCGGATGATCTCCTTCCGCTTCTTTGCAGTGACCGATTCGGCGGGATGGCCTTTGTCGAGCGACGCCCTGGTCTTCACCTCGATGAAGCAGAGCACCTCGCCATCAAGGGCGATAATATCAATTTCGTTGCGATGATAGCGATAGTTGCGCTCGACGATCCGGCAGCCGTGAGCAGCGAGATACCGGGCCGCTATCGCCTCGCCTTCGGCTCCAAGCCATTGAGGGGTATGCATGGAATTGGCGGTTATTTTTCCCCCAATTTACGTAACTTGAAGCTCTTTCGATGAATCGCGCAACGCCCATGCGCGGCGATGGCTTGGACGTGCCGCTCCGTGGGGTAGCCGAAGTGCAGGTCAAAGCCATATTCGGGGTACTCTTTCGCGTAACCGGTCATCACCTCGTCCCGGTGCGTCTTTGCCAGCACCGAGGCAGCGGCTATCGAGAAGACCTTCGAGTCCCCCTTGACGATGGTTTCGTATGGAATCGGCAGGACTGGCCTGAAGCGGTTGCCGTCCACCAGCAGGAACTCGGGCGTCGAAGCGAGCGACTCGACCGCGAGATTCATGGCGAGCATTGTTGCCTGCAGGATGTTGATACGGTCGATGGTCTCCGCATCGGCGACGCCGAGCGCCCAGCTTTCGGCGGCCTCGCGGATGGCGGGCGCGAGCGCCTCTCGAAGTTCCGGTGTCAGCTTTTTCGAGTCATCGAGCCGTTCGAGAATGCCCGACGGCCTGAAGTGGCGCGGAAAGACCACCGCCGCCGCCACCACCGGCCCGGCCAGAGGCCCCCGGCCCGCTTCGTCGATGCCGCAGACTCGCGACAGCCTCTCCCAAAGTGGCGCTTCGAAAGCGGTTGTCAGCATGGCGGTTGTCCGCTAAAAATGTTCGATGAATAAGGCATCATTACAAGCGCTCGAAGTGTTATATTTTTCGACAGATAAAATAGCAATTACAGGGATTCCTGCGCAATGTCGATGATCGACGCGCCGGGCAAACACAACAAAGGCTTTTTCCGAAACCGTTACAGCGCAGGGTCAGCGGAAACGCCGGAAATCACGGAATTTTAATGAAGAAGAATGTGAAGAAACAGCTCCTGATGAACAAGACCGGGGATGAAATCCAGGTCGCGCTCGTCGAGGAGGGACGGCTTGCCGAGCTGATCATAGAGCGCCCCGAGAGCATGAGAAGCATCGGCGACATTTACCTCGGCAGGGTGCACAAGGTGGTCGAGGGACTCAAGGCTGCGTTTGTCGATATCGGGCAGAAGTCGGACGGATTCCTCCACTTTTCCGATGTCGGCACCACCAGCGAGGATTACCGTGCGCTCGTCGAGGATGACGACGATGATGAAAACGGCGCGGATGAGGGCGACGACGACGAGGATGGCGATGAGGAGAGCGGGGTCGCGGCAGGATCAGCGGCAGCGCCGCCGAGAGAGTCGGCCCGGCCCGTCAGCCAGCCCAGAGCCGAGTCGAAGCCAACCACTCCAGCGGATGCCGCGGAACGGCGACAGTCCTACACCCAGATGATCGCCCAGAAGCTCAAGCCGAACGACTCGATCCTCGTGCAGGTGATCAAGGAGCCGATCGGCACGAAAGGCTCGCGCCTCACCTCCGACATCACCATCGCCGGACGCTTCATGGTGCTCCTGCCTTTCGGCGGCGGCCAGATCGCCGTGTCGCGCCGCGTGGTGGCGAGAAAGGAGCGCGGACGACTGAAGAAGCTTGTCCGCTCGATGCTGCCAGAAGGGTTCGGCGCGATCATCCGCACGGTTGCTGAGGACCAGGAGGAGACGCTCCTGAAGCAGGATCTCGAAAAGCTGCTCACCAAGTGGAAGCAGATCGAACAGAAGCTCCAGGACGCCCAGCCGCCGCAGCTCATCTTCAAGGAGGACACCATTATTTCGAGCGTGCTGCGCGACTCGCTCACCACCGATGTGACCGAAATCGTGGCCAACTCGAACTCCATCTATAACGAGACGCTCAACTACATCCAGTGGGCCGCGCCGGATATGGTCAAGAACGTCTCGCTCCATCAGGGCAAGCTGCCGCTTTTCGAGGGGTACGGCATCGCCAAGGATGTGGAGTCGATCTTTTCGCGCAAGGTGTGGCTCAAATCGGGCGGCTACATCATCATCGAGCACACCGAGGCAATGGTGGTCGTGGACGTCAACAGCGGGCGCTACGCCGCCAAGCGCGAGCAGGAGGAGAACTCGCTCAAGACCAACCTCGAAGCCGCCCGCGAGATCGTGCGCCAGCTCAGGCTGCGCGACATCGGCGGCATTATCGTTGTGGACTTCATCGACATGATCGATCCGAAGAACTCGAAAAAGGTCTACGACGCCATGAAGACTGAGTTGCGTAACGACCGCGCCAAGTCGAACATCCTGCCGCTCTCCGACTTCGGCATCATGCAGATCACTCGCGAGCGTATCCGCCCGAGCCTCATGCAGCGCATGGGCGACCAGTGCCCGGCGTGCGGCGGCACCGGCGTGGTGCAGGCGCGTTTTACGACGATCCACCAGATCGAGCGCTGGCTCCGCAAGTTCGCCCTTCAGCAGAAGGTACCGTTCCAGCAGCTCGACCTGCATGTGAGCCCGACGGTGCTCGAACCGATGCGCAACAGCGATATGAAAACCGAACTGAAGTGGTTCCTGCAACATCTCGTCTTCGTCAGGATCACTCCGGACGAAAGCCTGCGCAGCGACGATTTCCGTTTCTACAACAGCAAGCACAGCAACGACATCACCACGGAATACAACTGACAATATCAAAACGATTTATGGAACAGTACCAGCAGATAAAGGATCAGATCATCGCATTGTCTTTGCTCACCCCCGACCAACTCCGGGCGGATGCCGGGGTGCGCGAGGTTTTCGAGCAGTTCAAGGCGCTGCTCAACGACGGGAAAATTCGCGCAGCCTCTCCCGGCTCGTCGGGAGAGGGCTGGACGGTCAACCAGTGGGTCAAGCAGGGAATTCTGGTCGGCATGAAGCTTGGCGTGCTGGTGGAGCACCATGTAGAGCTTGGCGGCTTCGAGCGCTTCTCCTACATCGACAAGGACACCTGGCCGCTGCACCGCTTCAGCGTCGCGGACAACGTCCGAATCGTGCCCGGCGGCTCGTCGGTGCGCGATGGTTCGTATCTCGCCCCCTCTGTGGTGATGATGCCGCCGTCCTACGTCAATGTCGGCGCATTCGTGGATGAAGGCTCCATGATCGACTCCCACGCGCTGGTCGGCAGTTGCGCACAGGTCGGCAAAAAGGTGCATCTCTCCGCCGCCGTGCAGGTTGGCGGCGTGCTCGAACCGGTCGGCGCGATGCCGGTCATCATCGAGGACGAGGTGATGGTGGGCGGCAACTGCGGTATCTACGAAGGCACCATCGTCCGGAAACGTGCGGTCATCGGCACCGGCGTTATCCTGAACGGCTCCACGCCGGTCTACGATCTGGTCAACGGCACGATTTTGCGCAAAACCGCCGACTCGCCGCTCGTCATTCCCGAGGGTGCAGTGGTGGTGGCCGGTTCTCGCCAGGTCAAAGGCGACTTTGCCGCCGAGCACGGGCTTTCGATCTACACGCCGCTGATCGTCAAGTATCGGGACGAGCGCACCGACAGCGCCACAGCGCTCGAAAGCGCCCTCAGATAATCTGTACATGAGCCCGCGCCATACCTCTCTTGCCTGTCGTTTCAGCCTCCGGTGGCGGCGCTTCGCGACAGCCTCCGCCGCCATCGCGCTGATCTGCGCGCCGCCACTCGGGGCAACGACGCTCCCGAAGCCGGGCGAGGATTTCTTTGCCATAACCAGAAGTATCGACCTTCTTGGGGAGGTGTACAAGGGTGTGTCACAAGGGTATGTCGATCCCATCGATGTGAGCGAGTTCATGTATTCGGGGATCGATGGAATGCTTGGCCAGCTCGATCCCTATACGGCCTTTCTCGATGAAGAGCAGTCCGATGAACTCGACGAGATCACCAGCGGCCAGTACACCGGCATCGGCATCACCATCGGCCTCTTTTCCGGCAATCTCTATATCACTTCGATCATCGACGGCCAGCCCGCCGCGAAAGCGGGATTGCAGGTTGGCGACCAGATCGTTGCCATAGACGGCATTCCGGTGAGAACGATACCTGTCGACAATGTAAGGAACGCTATCAAGGGGCCGCCCGGCACGTCAGTCAGGCTTACGATCAGAAAAGATGGTCAGGGCGCCTCGAAGGTTATCTCCGTTGCGAGAGGAGAGATCAGAGTCACCACTGTGCCCTATTCAGGGCTGTTTGGCTCATCGGCTTACATCCAGCTGAATGGCTTCGGCGAGCATTCGAGGGATGAGCTGAAGGCGGCAATCCGGACAATCCGCGAGCAGGCCGCAAAGAACAAGGTCAATGTAAACGGCATCGTGCTCGATCTTCGCGGCAATCCGGGCGGCCTGCTCACCTCGGCGGTCGATGTCGCGGCGCTCTTTGTCGAAAAGAACAGCCGGATCGTCTCGACCAAAGGCCGAACCGATGACAGCGAGGAGGTTTTTCTCACCAGAACCGAACCACTGGAGCCTTCGCTTCCACTGGTGCTCATGATCGACGGTGACAGCGCTTCGGCGGCGGAGATCGTTTCGGGCGCAATTCAGGAGCTTGATCGCGGGGTCATCCTTGGTGAAAACTCCTTCGGCAAGGGGCTGGTGCAGTCGGTCATCACCCTGCCGTATAATCACATCCTCAAAGTGACGACGGCCAAATATTATACGCCGTCGGGACGTCTCATCCAGAAGCCGCTTGCCCGCGAAGAGTCGCATCGCAAGGTGGTGCTCTCCACCGGCGCGGCGGACTCCACGAAGGTCTTCTACACCCGCAACCGGCGCAAGGTCTATGGTGGCGGCGGTATTCGTCCGGATATCGTCGTCAAGGCCGACTCCCTTTCCGGGTACCTGCACGCGCTTGAGAAAGATGGAGTGCTTTTCAGATACGCTTCGCGGTTTCATCTGAAGCATCCTGCGTTTCAGTTGCAGCGCCTGCCGTCGGAACCGGTGTCCGAGGAGTTCAACCGCTTTCTCGAAAAGGAGCAATTTACCTTCCGGTCTGAAGCGCAGAAAAAGCTCGACAGTCTGAAAACGCTCGTTCAAAAGGAGGAGGGGGAGGACAAGGCGCTATCCGGTCAACTGGCGGCGCTTGACAAGTCGCTTGCCGCCTCGACGCAGCGGAGCCTTTCGCGCGATTCGCTCCGTATCACCGCTGCCCTGCATCGGGAGATCATGCGACATTACGACGAGCGGGCGGTCTTGCGCAAGACAATCGAGGATGACCCGGTAGCGGCGAAAGCCTTCGCGCTGCTTGGCGATCCCCAGCGCTACCAGTCACTGCTCAAGCCCTGAGCCGCTGTTCGGCGAGCTTATGCTGTTTGTGGATGCCGAGCGCGATCATCAGGTTGCTCGCGCTCAGGAGGCTTTCGGCCAAGCCGTGCAGGAAGTCGTTGTGTGACAGCGACTTGTAGCCCAGCATATGGATGGCGACGTACATGCAGCAGACCGTCACTGAAATGAAGACGAGCACGAACCAGAAGCCCGCCACGGTCAGAGACGAGAACGCTTCGGGGTCTTGCTTGCGCACCTTCAGGAGCAGCACGAGAAAGGTCAGATAGACGACGCTCGACACCTGTAACACGGCGTCGAACCAGCTTTTACCCATCATGAACGAATAGCCCGGCGCGCCTCCGCCCGCAGCCAGCGCCGCTCCGCCGGTGAGCGCTCCCATGAACGCCGTCCTCGGCTTGGCCTCCCTTTTTTCGTCACCCTTCAGAATCTTCAGCGTTGCGTAGAGCAGGGCGAAACTGCCGACCAGATTGATCGCCTCGGAGAGTTCGAGGAGCAGCATGATGGTGTCACCCGAGATGTGGTAGGCCAGCACGAACCAGCTTCCGGTCCAGTGCGGCAGCATGAAAAGCGCGAAGCGCTTGATGTCTCTCCGACCGACGAAACGCCCGTAATGGTACATCATGACGAGCGCTACGCCCCATTCAAGCGACGAGGAGATGTGGATGAGCCAGTTCAGCGGAGAGAGCAGCATTCAGGAACCTTTTGCGAGGTGGTAAATATTTTTGCCCATGATTTTCATCTGCACGCTCCACGGCGCGGGTACCATCTTCTTGTACAGGTAGGAGTCGAAGGTGATCTCCTGAACGTGCTTGTCGCGGCAGATCGCCACGAAGCTCTCGCGCAGACGGTCGCTCTTGTAGTAAACCGACTGCAACACCTGAAGACCAAAGAAGATAGGCGAGTAGAGCCTGCGGAACTCTTTCTCGTAGGACGAAAGCGGCCTCTTGTTGCGGATGCGCTCGATCATCGCCAGCGCGCCGAGTTTGCCGGAGCGCATCGCGAAAAAGATGCCCTCGCCGTTCGCCGGAGTGACGAGGCCCGCCGCGTCGCCCACAAGAATCGCCCGCTCCTGCGTGAAGGCGCGGCGGGGCTTCATCGGAATCTTGGCCGCCTCGTCGAGGTAGGGTTTTTCGGTGAGACCGATCTTTTCGACAAAGCGCTGCTGGAGCTGGCGGATATTGTGCCGGTGCTCCTCGGTGCCCGTGCCGATGGCGATGTGGTCGGTCTTCGGGAATATCCAGCCGTAGAAGTCTGGCGAGACCTCGCCGTCGAACCAGATTTCAACCAGCTCCTCGTAGGGCTTCAGCGCCTCGGAGTATTGGAAACGTTGCTGCATGGCGATCACCTTCAGGTCGTTCGGCGGAAAGCCAAGCTCGTCGGCGCTCTTCGAGTTCGCCCCGTCCGCGCCGATGACGAAAGAGGCTTCGACCGAAGGCAAATCTTTCGAGAGATGAATCGTGAAGCGGTCTGATGAACGGTCGATCTTCTTGACCAGCGCCTCGATGAGCACCGCGCCCGCCTTCTGCGCCTTCTCGCGAAGGTAGCGGTCGAAGCGCTCGCGGCGCACCATGCCCACGTAGCCGTTCGGCATGTGCATGAAGATGGTTTTGCCTTGCGGCGAGCGCACGCTCATGCGCGTCAGCTTCTTCTCGACCAGCTCGTCGGGAATCGAGAACTCCTCGATCAGGCCGAGCGGAATCGCGCCTCCGCACGGCTTGACGTTATCGAGCTTGCGTTCGATGAGGATGGTCGAATGGCCCGCTCTGGCAAGAATCTCCGCCGCCACGGCTCCGGACGGTCCTCCTCCTATGACTGCGACATCGTAAAGCATGAAAAACCGGGGTTATGCGTTGACCATTTTCGTAGCCAGGAACTCCCCGGCTCGGGACATTTCGATCCGCTCCTGCGCGGCGGTGTCGCGGTAGCGCACGGTGATCGTGCCGTCTTCGAGCGTCTGGTGATCCACCGTGAAGCAGAATGGCGTGCCGATCTCGTCCTGGCGGCGGTAGCGCTTGCCGATCGAGGCGGCGTCGTCATACTGCACGAGGAAGTGCTCCGAGAGGTCGCGGCAAAGCTTGTCGGCCTTTTCGCCCATCTCGCCCTTCTTCATCAGCGGAAGCACGGCGGCCTTCACCGGAGCCACCTTCGGCGCAAGCTTCAGCATCACGCGCGGCTCGCCATCGACCACATCCTCCTGATAGGCGTCGGAGAGCAGCGCAAGGAAGGTGCGGTCGCAGCCCGACGAGGTCTCGACCACGTAGGGGATGTAGCGCTCGTTGGTGGTCTGGTCGATGTACTCCATATTTTTGCCGGAGTACTCCTGGTGCTGGCGTAGATCGAAATCGGTGCGCGAGTGGATCCCCTCGATCTCCTCGATGCCGAACGGGAACTCGAACTTGATGTCGTAGGCCAGGTCGGCGTAGTGGGCCAGCTTGTCGTGCTTGTACCAGTGCAGCTTCTCTTTGGTCATGCCGAGGGTTTCGGAGTACCAGCGGAAGCGCTCCTCGCGCCACGCTTCGAATGCTTCGAGCTGCGTACCCGGCTTGAGGAAATACTGCATCTCCATCTGTTCGAACTCCACCATGCGGAAGATGAAGTTGCCCTTGACGATCTCGTTGCGGAACGCCTTGCCAATCTGGGCGATGCCGAATGGCACCTTCATGCGCGACGATTCGCGAACGTTGTGGAAGTTCACGAAGATGCCCTGCGCGGTTTCGGGACGCAGGTAGACCACCCCCGCCGACTCGGCCACCGCGCCCATGTTGCACTGGAACATCAGGTTGAACTGCCGAACCTCCGTCCAGTCAGCCGAACCGGTATCGGGAGCCTTGATTCCCGCTTCAATAATGATATTGTACAGCGTGCGATTCGGGTCTTCGGTGCCGGCAGCGGCCTCGTAGGCAACCTTGAGAGCGGCGGCATCGGCCTCCTTGCCATCGCGCACGAGCTTGCCGATATGATTCTCAATCAGGTGATCGGCGCGGTAGCGGCGCTTGGTGGTGCGGTCGTCGATCATCGGATCGTTGAAGCTCGCCACATGGCCCGAAGCCTCCCACACGGTCGGATTCATCATGATCGAAGCATCGATTCCCACGATATTCTGGTGGCGGCGCGTCATCGAGTTCCACCACAAATCCTTGATATTCTTCTTCATCTCGCTGCCGAGCGGGCCGTAATCGAAGCACGACGACAGGCCGCCGTAAATCTCTGATGACGGGAAAATGAAGCCCCGCCGCTTGGCCAGCGAAACCAGCTTATGCATCACTTTATCAGGCGACAGACTCTGCGTCTGCACCCGCGACTGATCGGAATTGCTCATCGTTCGAACACTGAGTTTGAAAAATATGGCGTCACCCGCCATCCGGCGAGGTACAAACCGCAAATATAACAAACAAAGCGGATTTAACGTGCCGGGGGTAGAGAGGGCTTGTTCCAGACGCCCGGTGCTTTGGATCAAAACTTGTGGTGAGAGTATATTGTGAAGGTGACAATTTAATCCTTGCAAGGGGGCGCAACGGCTATCCTGAAAGAGCAGATCGAAGCGGTCATCCAAGCAGATTTGAAGCAGTTCATCTGCCTCGACTCTGCCTTCCACGGCAACGACCAGTTCAAGGTCAATGCCGTCGAGACCTTCGCCAGCCGTAACATGCCGAAGTAAAAGCTCAACCAGATCGTCTTCAGAACGGTATAAGGAAAATTACGTTATGGGAAAAGACCTCACCGTGTCGGCAGTTGACCGGCAGAACATCCTGAATAACCCATATGCGGTTGCTGAAATACAGAAAAGCATCGGCATGAATGGGGTTGACTTCATGGGACGTACTGTTGTCTTGAAGGAGCAAGTTGCTTTATTCTTTGAGGTTAGCCAGAGGACAATCGATAATTATCTTTCAAATAACGAAAACGAGCTTCGCAAAAACGGTTACGATGTTTTGCGTGGTAAGTCATTAAAAGAATTTAAGTTAGCTCTTAAAAGCGCAAATGTTCACGAAACAGATTTCGTGAACATCATGAAAACCCCGCAATTGGGTGTGTTCGACTTCCGGGCATTCCTTAACCTTGCAATGCTTATCACCGAAAGCGAACGCGCAAGGTTACTGCGTCAGGCCATGCTTGACATCGTTATCGATACCATCAACAGCAGGACTGGTGGTGGCACAAAATACATCAATCAGCGGGATGAGGATTTTGTCGGTTCATATTTCATGGAGGATAACTACCGCCAGCAGTTCACCGATGCATTGCGCGATTGCGTTGATATGGGGAATTTCAAGTATCCCATGTACACCGACAAAATCTATGTAAGTATCTTCAAGGAGAATGCGAGGGAGTACCGGAAAATCCTGCAACTGCATGAAAAAGAACAGGTTCGCGACACCTTTTACAGTGAAATACTTGACCTGATCGCCTCCTATGAATGTGGGTTTGCCGATCTTCTACAGCAACAGTACAAGGATACTGGCAGAAAGCTCAAGTCCTCCGAAGTCGATGCTCTTTTCCGGCAGTTCGAAAACCAGGCGCACTGGAAGCCACTGATCGAAAAAGCGCGGATGAAGATGGCCAGCCGTGATCTCGCCTTCCGCGACGCCCTCCACGAACAACTGAAAGAATACGTTACGCCTGTTCAAGCGGAAGACTTCGAACGGTTCATTGGTGAAAAAAGCGCAGAACTCTTGAAACGCCTTGAGGATGTCAAAGATGTCATGAGGCGCCTGAAGGAGCGTGAGTAATGGATTTGGTGTACATTACCATAGAGCAGGCTGTCGAAATTCATGCCAAGACCGTCGAAGTGTCGGGTGGCGGTTCGCTCGGGGTTCTCGATAAAGGACGGCTCGAAAGCGTTCTGGAGCACATTCAGAACGATGGCTACTACCCGACGTTCCTCAATAAAATCACGCACCTCTTTTTTTCTGCAAACAAATTTCACTGTTTTCAAGATGGCAACAAGCGGCTTGCCATTACTCTTTCCGCTCAGTTCTTGTTGAACAATGGCTACATGTACTGTGTGGGCGATTTCATGCGCCAAATGGAAAATGTTAGTTATCACGTGGCGGCGGGCAGAATTGACAAGGACTTGCTCTTTGATCTGATCGATGCGGTCATCAATAAGACGATCAATGAGGACGAAGAGCTGAAACTCCGGCTTTTTCAGGCTATTCAGACAGAGCGATGAAACTAGAATTCGATTGCTGCTCCAGCACATAGCACTCTTGTTACTTTATCAGGCCAGCTTTTTCTGGAATATTTCTGCTTTTTCGGCTTCCTTTTTTTGCTTTCCTGATCGTCTATCTCACCAGATTTCGGGCTATAATGGATGCTCTCAATGGCGCCATCGGCGTAAAGTTCCTTCAGGCTGAACAACGTTTTGATGTTCTCTTTGAGCCGCTCGCTCCTGAAGCGGTTGAACGGTGGTGATCTGGCGTATTCATGACCGCCAACCACTTCAAGCGAATGTTGTCCCTGATGGCATCTTCGAGCTTGCGGCTTGAATAGATGTTGCACAGATAGCCGTAAAACCAACACCCTGAACACGAGAGCCTTGCCGTCGCTTGCCAGTTCGTCGTCCAAATAAAAAACCCGCCACTTGGACGGGTTTTTTACTGAGAGTGAAAATGCGGGATCAGAACGAGAGACGGCCGACAAGCTGGACGTCGTGCGTCCAGGCGCCTGATGCTGCCGAGTAGTCGTAGTTCAGCGCCACGCCAGAGTTGTTGTCGGTGAGGACGCTCAAGCCTGCTCCAACGGTGTACGAGTGTTTTTCAAGCCCGACAACCGGAGTCGCGAACGATGAGCCGCCGCCAGCATACGAAGCGATGACCGCCTTGTTCCTGTCGCCAGAGTCGTTGAACCAGGTGGCGGAAACTTCGGGGCGGAAGGTCAGGCCTTTGCTCCTCGTTTCGAGCCCGTAGCGCAAGCCAAGTCCCAGACGGTTGCTCGTCAGTTTCTGGCTATCCACCTTCAGATTCAGGGCGTCAGCGCCGGTCTCGGTGTAGCCGTCAAGATTCAGGCGACTCCACTGCATACTCACCATCGGGGTCAGCGTCTGTATCGAATCGAGGTTGATGCGATAGCCTGCGGCAACCCGGCCGGTCAGTTGCGAGCCTCCAAAATCAGACTCAGCCGTTCTGTCAATCGCCGTTCTGCGCTGCCCTTTGTACTGGTCGTCAGCGTATGCAAACGCGCCTTCAAGATAGAGCCTGTCGGTGACGTTCAGCGAGCTGTAAACCGAACCCTGCCATGCTTTTGCGTTGGTTTTGTCTCCATTGCGGAAGTCATCCTGTTTGATCTCGCTGTCCGAATAGGCGAGCGACAGACCGCCAACGAGCGAGTCGGTGATCCTGGTATCGGCGCCGATTGCCGAACCTGTCGTGGATGACCTGTAGCCGTCATACATGCCTTTTGCCGTCTGCTTGATGAATCCGGCAAAGCCCTTCAGCCATGTGCTGTACTTGCCAGGTTTCACCTGCTTGCCGTCGCCGCGCAAGGCAGCCAGGCGTCCCTCGACCGTATTCAGCGCAAGGGTGTTGGCGTTGAAGGTCGTCTCGCTTACCGAAGCGTTGGCTATCGGTGCAAGGCGTTCGACCTGGGTCGCCAGATTGGCTGCGTTGTTGCCATAACCCCACTGGTCGATGTCGAGCTTGTTCAGCACGGTCTGCATATCTTCCGAATAGCCGGTGCCAGACGCTGCGAGCGCTCCGAGTGAAGCGGCGGCATTGTTCGAGAAGTGGCCGCTCGTGCCGGACTTCGTGATGTAGGTGTTCGCGTTACGAACAGCCGTCACCACCAGGTCACCGCCTACTCGCGACAACTCTGTATCGATCACGTAGCTGTTGTCGTGCAGCGTACTTGCGATATGAGTATCAGCTCCGCCTGCGACATTGATCAACCGGAGCGTCTGGCCATTCTTCAAGCTGCCAAGCAGGCTCAGATTGACGGTTTCGCTGCCGTTCATCTCCAGCGATGAACCCGCCTCGCCGGTGATTGAGCTGGAACCGGCTGCATCGATGAGGCCGCCTCCATTCGTGGCGTCCCAGGGTGAGCTGCTGACCACAAAGTTCATGGTTGCGCCATTGGTGGTCATAACTCCCGAACCGATGTTGGATCTCGTGACCGTCGCCGAGTTGGTCAGTGTGCCATTGGCGTTCTTTGTGTGGCCGAAGACTACTGAACCACCGGTTAGAGCAACCGCGCCTGCCGTGTTGAGAGTCACGTTGGAGGCCGCAAGCGTCAGTGAGTTACCGAGGTAGAGGTTTGTCGCCGTGATGTTTGCCGTTGTGGCTGTTGTCGCGTTGCCAATCGTGGTCGTATAGGCATAGACGTTATGGCCAATATCCTGGCTGACGGCAGATACTGATTCACTGTGGAAGCTGACTGCTTTAAGCTTTTTTGCGTTTGTCCCAAGGTCGTGCGACAGGGTGGTGCCACCGAGATAATTCAGCGTGCCGGTATTATCGGTTGCCGTGGATACCGTGCCGAGGGCTGCTGTCCCGTCATCCTTGATGCTCTTGCCATCGGCAACGATCGCGACGCCATCAGCATCAAACACGAGCGGCCCGTAGAGATCGCCATTCAAGACGACGGCGCCGGTCTCTGATACATGGAACGTGGAGCCCGCGACATGAACGTCACCGTTGAAGGTCACGGCCGAGCCGGTTGCGCCTGCATAAATCGACTTCAGCGTGCTGTTGGCAAGCGTCGCGCCGGTTGCCGCCGCGCCAAGATTGCCGGTTACCGTGCTGTTGCCAAGGAATCGCATTGTCGCACCATTGGCGTCCCTGAACTGAATGCCGCTCGCACCCGTCGTCAGCTTGACGTTGTCACCGATCTGAAGTGTGCCGGTGCTCGTCGCGTTATCGCCGAAATCAACGGTACCGACCAGGCCGCCGACAGGATCGCCGCTGTTCTGGCCACTCAACAGTACCGTGCCGTTGCCCGTGAACTGAAGGGTATCGGCATAAGTCATGCCGCCTGCGCTGTTCAGTTGAGCCGTGGTTCCGGTCGCACCGGCATTGATGGTCGAAATCGCATTGTTCGCCGAACCGATGCTGCCCGTGACCGTGCCGTTTCCTGACAAGGTCAACGTGCCGCGCGTCGTGGCGCTGGAGTTGGTGACGTTGCCGGTCAGGGTCTGGCCATTGTCAAGCACGGCGGTTCCGTTTCCGTCGAAATCGAGGTCGCCGGTCAGGCCAGCATTGAGATTTGCCGTGCCGGAGTCCACATTCAGCGTCGTGGCACTCACCAGACCGTTGAAGGTTCCGGTACCGGCGCCAACGTTGACCGTCGTCGCATTGGTTGCACCGGACACAACAGTTGTGCCGGAGGCCCCTGCGGCGTTGAAGGTCGTTGCGTTGACCTCTCCGCCGAACGTTGTCGTTGACCCGATGGCATTGGCATCAACTTCCTTCAGGCGCGAGGCGGAGGTTCCGACATTGCCGCTGACGTTCTGAGTACCGCCATTCAGTACGAGTGTGCCACTATCGTTGCTATTGGTTGAGACCTTACCGTTGATGCCTTTATCCGTGGCAAGAGTCACCCTGCCGTTATTAATATACCGCAGGTCACCCACCAGACCACCTGACAGGTTCGCCGTGCCCGTTCCCGTCACGTAGAAGTTGTATGCATAGATCGCCGCTGGATTCGTGAAATTGGAGGTCATTCCGGAAGCCGCAGCATTGATGATCCACAAATGATTAGTGCTGTCGCCAACAGTGCCGGAGACCACCTGCGTATTCGCCGCGCCGTTAGCACCGGTGCCACCGGCAAGCGTCAGAAATCCCCATCCGTGGTTGGCGGTTGTCACATTACCCGTCACATCGCCGTCAAATACTCTCAAGGTCGAGTCTGCACTATGGCCGTCGTAGTTCAGCGTCGTATCTGCCGTTACATTACCGTAGACCTTCATAATGCTTCCGGAGCTGATATCAAGGGTTGTGGCGTACAGGTTCCCTGTCATAGTGACCGTGCCAGAGGCTGAGGCACCGATGTTCACATCGCTGATCCGGTTGGTCGCGCTTGTGCCGATGTTGCCGGTCAAAGCACCGTTTCCCTTGAAATTGACGGTGCCATTCGTACCGCCGGTGCTGACGACATCGGCATATCCTGTGACCCCGTTGGCGATATTCAGGGTGCCGGCGAGATTGTTGAAGTCGATGTTGCCTTTTCTCGACGGGGTGTTCAGGTTCCCGTTAAGATTCAGCGTCGTTGCCGTATTGTAGTTGATCTGGTCGGCAGCAACAGTACCAGCCAGCGTAACATCGCCGGTGCCATTCAGCCTGATCTCCTTCAGCGAAGCCGTCGATCCGATGGAGCCGCTCACCGCCTGGGATGCACTGTCACCGAATACCAGAGTAGCCGTGCCGGCGATATTCGTATTGATGTTTCCGGCAATATTTCCATTCGACAGGGTCAACGTCGCGTCCTGTCCATTGAAATCGACGCTGCCGGTCAGAGAGTTGGTCGTTGGAGAAAGAGCGCCAATCCCCGAGCCATCAACGCCATTCAATACGACGTTTCCAGCATTGTAAAAACGCATCACGCCAACCGAAGAGAGCGCGACGTCGCTGTTGAAGGTGACCGTGCTGGTCGTATTGATATCGATGCTTCCTGCCTGAACCGTACCCGCAAACGTCACCTCGCCATTCAGGGTGATGTTTCCTCCGTCGATAGCAGTATAACCGTATACCGTGTTCACCCCGTTGAACGTCAGGTTTGCCGTGTAGGGTGAGGTGCTGGTCGAAATGTATGTTCCGGTTGGATTTCCGAATACAATTACCGGGCCGTCGGGAAAGGCAGTGTGATAGAGCGGGTAATTACTCTTGCTGATGTTCCCTGCATTGGAGCCTGCCGCTAAAGTCAGCCCGAAAGAGGTCGGCGCGGACGATAGCGGCGACGTGGTAATCGTGAATGTAGACGTGCTTCCGGGTACTACTGCGGGACTCGTCAATACAACTCCGGAATAACTATTCGTGACCCATGTCGGGCTGAACAAGAGGTTATCAGCGGCTGTGTCGCTTCGGGTTATGCTTGTCGTTCCGGTGTTGTAGTAAATCGGCAAGGTCAAACTGTTGGGGCCAGAAGGATCTGCTGCCGAAACGGATCCAGATGTCGCGATATTATCGAAGTAGGAAACTGTCGCTGCATGAGCTGGCGAGAAGCCAACCGCCAGCATCGCGGATGTCGCTACCGGAACCACAAGCGATACGGCGACCCCTTTCCTGGTCATTTGGGAGTAATCTCCTTCGGGACGGACGTTGCTGACTTTCGCAGATTTCCGCGATGACGCGGCTTTGCCTCTCTGTTTTTTACTGAATTGTTTCACGGTACTACTCTTGGAATTGGGTTAACTGATCTCCACGACAAAACTGAGAGCTGCGATCCTGTCAGAACCGCAGCGTACGCCTCCGCCATGCAGACTCCAGCTCATGAGGCGATCTGCACAGCGGTATGCGCTTATTTTGACGGAAAATACGGAAGCCGGAGGACTGAGAGCTTGTTAATAAACAAGTGAAACAATAGTCAGGCAGGACCCGGATCGATCCGGTAATTCCAGTCACCTTGAATGGCGTCACGCGCAATGGTGATGGCTTGACGCTTCATGGCGCTGACTTGCAGGCCCTCTGTGCAGAGAGCATCATCCTGCCCGGTATGAGCAGTCAATCCATTTTTCGTGGGGGTTCCTGAGATGAGATTGATGACCACCTCATGGCTGATCGATGATTGGCCTCGGCAAGTCATGCTGAAGTAGGAGAACAGACGATGTTCAATGCTGTTCCATTTGCTGGTGCCTGGCGGCAGATGGCTGACCTCTATCGGCAGGTTGATCTCATTGGAGAATTTCTGCAATTCCCGTTTCCAGTGTCCTTCCCGGCTTCCGTTTCCCCCACAGCCATCAGCCGTGATCATCAATTTCGAGGCTTTCGGATAGTGCTGCCTGCCAATTGTCTCCCACCAGCGCCAAATTGTCTCGATTGCGAAACTGGCCGTGTCGTGATCCGTTCCGACGCACACCCACTCGGTGTCACTGGCAAAGTCATCGAGGCTATGAGGAGTTGCGGCTCCCAGCTCATTGTCAATGCAATCGTGAATTTTGAAGAATTCCGGCTCTTCTGCCGGACGTCGGTTCGGTACCTTCTGCCGCCAAGCCCTATTCTGCTCTTTTTTCTTTATATCTATCGAGATGACCGGTTCGCCTGCGGCCATGCATTGCGTTGCCGCGTCGTTGATGAACTCGAACTGGGAATGGCGATCAGGGTGATCCGCGCCTTCCGGCGTTGTTCGATGAGCCTTCAGGCTGTAACCCAATTGCTTCAACAGGTCACTCACTTTTGGATAGCTGACCTTGCAGCCTTGCCGGGAGAGCTCTGCCGAGAGAGCGCGCAAGCTTTTGCATGTCCATCTCAGGGGTGAGTCCGGATCGCCACTCGTCATTGGTTCGAGTAACTGCTCCAGAGCGACAAGTACGCCTGACTCCGTTTCAATGACCGATCTTCTTCCACCCCCGGCTTTGCGGATCCGTTTTTCCCGGTTTTCAGGAGGCCGTTGTTCCGCATTCAGTTCCGCCAGCCCGGCATGAATTGCCCGGCGCGAGATGCCGGTTGCTTTCGAGACCTTGGTAACGCCTCCCCGGCCTAAAGCGCTGGCCTCTGAAGCGGCGAACAAACGCCTCATGCGCTCATCCAGGGCCCACTCGATCTTCTGGAATCTAGCGCGAATCTGCTGTATATCGTCATCTATTGGTCTCATGACAACGATATAGCAAAAATATTTATTAGCTATACTAATTATTTAACAAATAAAGAGCGACGCGCATCTTTTTTTACGCTTGTCAGGAGGTGTTATAGGATAAAAGAAAATATACGCTTAAAACTACTGCACAGGGGGACGCGGCAAGTTCAGCGGCTTTGCTTATGAGGATCCGGTTTTATATAAGCCTCGGCATGAAGATTCTGAATCTTGCAGGATATTGCTTCGAGCGCGTTGAAATAGCGTTCGGCAAGCGCGTACCAGGCGTTGTAGTCGTGCCGCCCGGTGGCGAGGTAGAGCGGAACGTCGAGCTTCCGCGCCTACCGGATCAGATCGACATGGCCAAGATGCGAGAGAAGATATGGTTTTCATCCCCTGGATCAATCCGAGGAACCAGTAGGGCTGGTCGAGCAGCCCGTATTCGGGGATGTTATCGCCTGACGGGAAAAAATCGTTCAGATACTCCCGGCTCCGCTCCTCTTTCTCCATCAGGTGATTGACGCTATGCGCGTTGTTCAGGCAGGCGTTATACTTGAATGCCACGCCTTCACCGTAGGGCGGCTGGCCGTTCTTTTCCAGCTCCGCCACGGCCATGGCATCCTTTGCCTTGCGGGCGGCGTCGTGCGTTGCTGAAATGGTGAAAACTGAACAGGTCAACTCGTTGAGAAGGTGAGGAAGGGCGTCAAATTTGTCAACGGAATCGAAGAGACACTTGCCGCTTGGCAACCCTCAAGACACAACTTTTCGTTCTTTCTCAGGAAAAAAACGAAAGGAACGACGCAAAATGCGCTCAGCGCCGGTTGCGGTTACGCCAGCGGCTCCTGTGCAGTGTTTGTCCTCTTTTTGCCAGTAATTTATTGATTTCGTCGAAGTATTCAGGAACGAATGTGTCAATCGAACTGGCGGGATTGCTCGAAATCGACCAATGAATGCCGATCAGGGCAAGCCTGGAGTTGAAAACGGCGAAGCTGGGGGCGCCTGAATCACCGACTTGCAAGTAGCACTCATCGCCGCCAACAGAAGGGGTATCGTTGTCGTCGTAGTCGTAGACGGCGATTTTTCCGGTCGACGGGCCAAGCTGACATAAGCCCAGCATGTCCAGCACGTTCCGCCCGACCCGGTGCGTCCTGCCGTAATTGTAGAGAGCAAGGCCGAGATAGGCTTTCGGAGAACGCAATTTCGGAACCGCGTAGCGTGCTATGGATCTATCGACTGCCCCATCAAACCAGCCGAGCCAGAGATCGGTCGTTCCGATTCGCGCTCCTCCCGTTACTGTATAGGTGTAGCTTGTGCCCGTGAGTGAGTTTGAACCCCAGAAAGTCACCTTCTCGCCTATCGCCGGATGAAGATGAACCGCGGAAAGGAAGACGTTATCGGTAACCAGTGTTGCCCAGTGTCCATCACTTCCGAGGCCCACTCCCGAGAAATCGTAAGAATGGCCGACGAAAGCCTTGTCGCTACCGGTGTAAAATCGAAAGTTTCGCGCTGGCGTATAATCGCGAACGATCATTTCGCCGCGGCTCGAATTTGGCAGCAGCACTATCAACGGAAAAAGAAATAATAGAGGAGCCCATCTCATGGCAGTTGTATCGTTGGGCGCTACGAATTGATATAGGAGCTTTCACTTGAAATGGAAAGTTAAGATGTGAAATTTTCTTCTCAAATGCACTGTCCCTGCTGTGACTTTTCTCATATGGCGTGATTTTTTTACTCATATAGAGTCACGGTGAGTTGCGACGGCGGCGGCGAGAGAGCCCGAGGCTGCACGCAATGATCAGCGCATACCAGTACGCGCTCGGCTCGGGCACCGCAGTGAGCGTCTGACCTCCTGTTGCCAAAACAGCATTGACATCATCGTAATATTCCGGAACGAATGTATCGATGGAGCCGTATGGTGAGCCATCAAGATAGGTAGAGACCGCCCAATGAACGCCTATCAGAGAGAGTTCGGAGTTTAAAATCGTGAAGCTCGGCGCGCCTGAATCACCGGCTTGCAGGAAGGTTTCATCGCCTCCAACCGAAGGCGAATCGTTGTTATCATAGTCGTACCATGCAGCTACCCCGGTTGATGGGCTGACCGTGATGCTGCCCAGATCTTCAAGCACGTTTCGCCCGACCCGCTGATTCAGCCCGTAATTGTAAAGAACGAGGTCGATGTAATCGCTTGCTGAGGGCTCCATCGCGAGCGGATAGCGTGCGATCGAGGAATCGACGGTCGTATCGAATCTGCCGACCCATAGGTCGGTCGTTCCGATTCGCGAGCCACCCGCCACGGTGTATGTATAGCTTGGCCCGGTGAGATCGTTGGTGGCCCAGAAAGTTACCGTCTCTCCCGTGCCTGGATGGTAGTGGGTGGCGGAAATGAAGTAGTTATTTGAGACCAAAGTTGCCCAATGTCCCGCGTTACTGTATCCAACCCCTGAGAAATCGTAAGGCTCCCCAACGAAATTTTTATCGCTACCACCGTAAAAGCGGTAGTGTTGAGCTGCATTGTAATCGCGGATCATCAGTGCCCCGCGACTGATAGCCGGGCGGAGTATAACGAGCGCAATCAGTAGAGATAGACGAAGCACTTTCATGGCAGCTATACCTGGTGTAACAAAAAGCAGAAATAGAGTTGCTTCCTTTATACAGATAATATATAAAGGGAATTTCCCTTTTCAAATCTATGCGCCTCGCTCCTGCCATGTTGTTCCTTTCAGCATATTGTACAGTCACAAGATTACGTCAAATAACCGCGTCGCCGCATGAACCAGAGAGTGCACGCAATGATCAGCGCGTACCAGTGCGCACTCGGCTCTGGAACCGCCATCAACGTTTGACCGTTTGCGCTTAAAATAGCGCTGATATTGCTGGAGTATGCCGGAATGAATGAGTCGCCGGAGATGGTAGAGCGATCGCTTAACCAGTGGATGCCGACCAAAGCAAGACCTGAGCTGGTAGCGATGAAACTCGGAGCGCCAGAATCGCCCACTTGCAACAGGGTTTCATCGCCTCCTACAGAGGGTGTATCGTTGCCGTCATAGTCGTACCAGAGAACCTGATTTAGAGAACTTCCATCATAACCGTAACTTATCTCATCACTGACATTTCGTCCGACAATGTCCTGCGTTCCGTAATTATATAGTATCTTTCCAAGATAGTCGCTCTGTTTGGGGAGTTCCAGAATCGGGTAACGTGTGATGGATTTGTCAACCGCCGTGTTGAGCCGACCGACCATGATGTCTGTGAGTTCTCCACTCGCTGTTTTGATGCGAGTCAGGTTCTCTACCGTGTACGTGTAGCTGTTCCCTAACCGGCTATTGGTTGCATAGAAGGTCACTGGCTCGTGGATTGCCGGGCTGTAGTGAGCTGCGGTAATAAAGTAGTTATCTGAGAGCAGCGTAGCCCAGTGACCCGTGCTGAATTGACCAACCCCTGAGAAATTGTAGGAAGCGCCGATAAAATTTTTATCGCTTCCAGTGTAAAACCGGTTGTGCCGCGCAGCCGAATAGGTACGAATGGTCATTGTGCTACTACCTACCGCAGGGGATAGCGCGATCAGCGCGATCATTAATGAGGTCAATAAACCTTTCATTGTGGTCAAGTTTTTAATGCGTTACTACAACCGATGTCCTTTTAAAGGGAAAAACAATGATATGGGTATTCTTTTTACTGCTTAAGAATGATTTCTACTTCGGCGGTTTGTAATAGAGTAATTTGGGCGTTTTTTACTACAAACTTCCGTGAATTTCATTTATTGTTTTTCTGAATACTGATTTCTTACACAATCAAGATGAGCTGTTTTAGCGTTCAAACGCAGAGCGCTTTTACTCACCAACCTAAACCATATCGCCTTTTCAATAAACAGTAAATCAATATTACTTCACAAGAGACATCTGATAGCCTTGAAGCAATTCAACACGAGCAAGTCTGAGTAATAAATCACTTAACGTATTAAATGTGAATGATTTAAAATATCTTCATTGTTAGCTTAAATAAATCAATTTGTGGTCTCTGTAACAATCAAATTTTATTTTTTGTTTCCTTTTTAGCAAAAATAAGAGAACAATAATTGATTTTTATCATGCTAATTGTTCGCATGATAAAACACCTCAAATCAGCAAAAAATGTCAATCTGTTTGCCATATTCAGATTTGATGTGAAAATGAAATTTCATTTTTGTTCGAATCGACATATTTCAGAATAATGCACACATATTTTATTAATTAAAGCCATAAAAAGTCTGCTTTTCAAAGAGATAACATGTATAATGCCGGATATTGTTGTTTTGACATGAGCAGGATTCGGCATTTTTATAGTTCACATAAATATCTTCTATGCATTTCAATGCGAGCTTTTTGAAAGAATGTATAAATGACTTTTGCATTGGTCTGTCTGGGTGTTCAATCTCCTGGGTTGTCTCAACTTTATGGGGTTATTCGAACTGCAGTTCGGGCTCCATTCGAGTGGTGAAGAGCTTGGGTAGCAGGTTCAGACGCAGTATGCTGCGGATGTGCGGGGGATTTTGCATCTTCTGGTAAAAAGCGATCCCGAAGATGAATTCTTTGTTCACCATAGTCAGCGGCATACGGTTCGACAATCCTTGGTTGCTGGCGTTGCTGCCGCTGGCGGCCATCGGGTCAGTTGTTTACCGGTTATTCTGGCGGAAAAACCGGGTGGGAGTGCTGTTCCCATCAGTATCGGCGCTACGCAACGCCGGGTTTGCCGCGCTTTCGCTTTTTTCGAAATTACCCGAATGGCTGCACTGGCTGGTACTGACGCTGATCGTACTGGCTCTCTCCGGCCCCAGAGCGCCGTTTCCGCCCTCCACGCGCGACACGGTCGGCATCGACATCATGATCGCGCTCGATGTGTCGGCCTCGATGAACACGCCCGATTTCGGCGGCAAGAGCCGTTTCGAGGGCGCACGCGACGCGGCGATGCGCTTCATCGACAACCGTCCAGCCGACCGTATCGGGCTGGTGGTCTTCAGCGGCGGGAGCTTTACGCGCTGCCCGCTGACCATCGATCACGAGGTGCTCGAACGGCTGGCCGAAACTGTCTCGCCTGGCTTTCTCGACGAACCGGGCACGGCTATCGGCACAGCGATTCTGACGGCGACCAACCGCCTCCGAGCCTCTTCGTCCAGAGAAAAAACACTGGTGCTGATCACCGATGGCGAAAACAATGCAGGCGAAGTAACCCCGGAAACGGCGGCCCGGCTGGCGGCGAACTATGGTATCAGAGTCTATACTGTGCTGGCGGGCAGCGAGGCGGGCCTGTTCGATAGCGGCAAAAAACCGGATTTAAACCTGAAGGGGCGTAGCGAGCTTGAAACGGTGGCCCGCATCAGCGGTGGACGTATGTTCAGCGCCGGTGATACATTCGGGTTGATGAAGAGCTTCCGCGACATCGACCGCCTCGAAAAATCACGCCTGAAAGGCAGAACACCCGGCAAAAACATGGAGCTCTATCCGTGGCTGCTCCTGTCGGCCGTGCTGCTGCTCTTCGTCGAACAGGCGTTTTCGGCAACCCGTTTCATCAGGATTCCATAACCATGTGCTTTTCAAAGTCCGGCCTCCTCGCCCTGTTGTGGCTGCTTGCACCGCTGGCCTCCCTTGTTCTGTATGGGGTTCGCCGGAAACTGTCCCTCCGTAAAACGATCGACGCCACGGATGGCGTAGCTGGAATTCTGCCCACCGTGAGCTTCCGTAAGCTCTTGCTGCGCCGCCTCATGCTGCTCTTCTCCGCCGCCCTGATGATCATGTCGATAGCTGGGCCGCAATTGTGCATCGGCCAGAAACCGGTGCGCCAGAAAGGGATCGATGTCGTTTTCATGCTCGACATTTCCAACTCCATGCTGGCCAGAGATACCGCGCCCGACCGGTTGGGTCGCGCCAAATCAGAGCTGCTTCAGATCAGCCGGAGCCTTGAAGGCCGGAAAGCGTTGCTGCTTTTCGCAGGCACGCCTGTCGTGCAGTGTCCGCTGACCAGTGACGAGGAGGATTTCGAAACCCTGCTCGATATGGCAACGCCCGACCTGATCACGACGCAGGGTACCGATTACCGCCGCGCGTTCGAAACGGCGCTGAAGCTCGCAGACTCGGGACGCAGGTCGTCGGGCAGCGAGACGGTGCTGGTGCTCTGCAGCGACGGAGAGGATCACGGAATCGACCTCGGCGATATTGCCGAGATGATGAAAAAGCAGGGGGTTTATCTCCATGTGATCGGCCTGGGAGGCGTTCAGCCCGTGCCGATACCGATGCCGGACGGGCCGAAACGCGATAGCCAGGGCAGGGTCGTGCTGACTTCCTTCAGACCTGAACTGCTCGCAGGTCTCATCAAGGCGGCAAACGGCAAGTTCTATTACAGTCGCCCCGACGCGCCGGTGCACGATGCTGTCGCCGCCGACATCGCTGCGGAGGCCGCCTCAGCCCGCTGGATCATGGCGCCGGGTCAACGGGTGCCGATCCACGAGGAGACAATTCTCGTCGCGCTGCTGCTCTTCGTTTCGGGATCGATGATGACCGATGTTCGGCGTCCCGCCAGACGACGCGCATAAACTCGCAAACAAGGAAAGGCCGGGCGCTGGTTTCTTGCCTGAAAGATTGTTAAATTCCGTGAAGCCAGAGCTGTACAGGCTCTCGCCGCCTCTCTTTTTTACTACACCAGAAAAACATAGCGATATGGAGCAGCATGCAACGGGACAGAGAATTCTCGATCCCATCGAACGCGCCAAACTTGGCGTGAAGGTTTTAAATCTGCCCTACAGCCAGGCCGAAGTTCTCATCGACGAGTATGTAAGCGGTAAAAATTACGACCAGTCTAGCGTCGATTATTTCAAGGATCAGGTGGCCACGCAGATCCATATCCGCGAAAAGGGAGCTGAACTGCTCGTTACCGGCGGGGAGATCGTCAAGCTCATCGCGCGCTCCTTCATGCAAAACCTGCCGAAAGGTATGGATCGCCATTGATCGAAACGCCTTTGGCCTGATGTACAGATATGGCTGAGTCCCGGAGTCGTGCCCGTCACATTCCGGGTTTCACTGTGTGACGTTTTTGCTGTTTTGGTGGTTATAATGAATGATAACACATAGCGGGAAAAGCTTTTGAGCTTGCCGCCACCAGGAAAAAAGTACCGAAAACAGCAAGAAACGATCAACCATGCATTTCGATCCGAACAAATTCACCGTCAAGGCGCAGGAGGCTCTTCAGGCGGCCTCGTTGCTGGCCAGCAGCAAGCAGAACCAGCAGATCGAACCCGATCATCTGCTCAGCGTCATGCTTGGCGACCATGACAATATTGCCTGCCAGATTGCGCGAAAACTCGAAGCGCCCGTCGATACCCTGCTCAGCGTCATCGATCGTGAGATCGAGCGCATCCCCAAAGTGACCGGCGCATCAGCTACCGGCCAGTATATCTCCAACGACCTCGGCAAGGTGTTCGACACCGCGCTCAAGGAAGCCGAGCAGCTCAAGGACGAGTACATCAGCTCCGAACACCTCTTCATCGCCATGAGCGAGGCGGGCGTCAAGGTCTCGAAACTGCTGAAAGATGCCGGAGTTGACCGCAACGCCATTCTCAAGGTGCTTGCCTCGTTCAGGGGATCGCAGCGCGTCACCAGCCAGAACGCCGAGGAGAGCTACCAGTCGCTCAAGAAATATTCGCGCAACCTGAACGACCTGGTGCGCAAGGGCAAGCTCGATCCGGTGATCGGGCGGGACGACGAAATCCGCCGCGTGCTCCAGATTCTCTCCCGCCGCACCAAGAACAATCCGGTGCTCATCGGCGAGCCGGGCGTTGGCAAGACGGCCATCGTCGAGGGCATAGCCCAGCGCATCGTTGGCGGCGACGTGCCGGAGAACCTCAAGTCGAAGCAGGTTGCTGCGCTCGACATCGCCGCGCTCGTGGCGGGCACCAAGTTTCGGGGCGAGTTCGAGGAGCGCCTGAAAGCTCTCGTCAAGGAGGTGCAGGCAGCTGAAGGGGAGGTGATTCTCTTCATCGACGAGCTGCATCTGCTGGTGGGCGCTGGCTCCGCCGAGGGATCGATGGACGCGGCCAACATCCTCAAGCCCGCGCTGGCCAGAGGCGAACTTCGCTGCATCGGCGCGACCACGCTCGACGAGTACCGCAAGCATATCGAAAAAGACGCTGCGCTCGAACGGCGCTTCCAGACGGTCGTGGTCGATCAGCCAAGCGTAGAGGACACCGTTTCGATCCTGCGTGGCCTGAAGGAGAAGTACGAAATCCACCACGGCGTGCGCATCAAGGACGCCGCGCTGGTAGCCGCCGCCGAGCTGTCGAACCGCTACATCGCCGACCGCTTCCTGCCGGACAAGGCGATCGATCTGATCGACGAAGCCTCCTCACGCCTGCGGCTCGAAATCGACAGCGAACCAGAAGAACTCGACCGCATCAACCGCGAACTTCGCAGGCTTGAAATCGAGCGAGAAGCCCTCAAGCGAGAACTCGAAGCGAACGGCGGCGTCTGATTTTTACCTCGAAGCGCATCGAAAAGTATCCAGAAAGGCGGCTGAACCCCTCGGTCGCCTCTGCCTTCGGGGAATTGTGAGTCACTCATTGCCCGTCGGAATTGATCAGAAAACCCGGCAAAATCGGCTAACCAACGCCTTTTCAACGAGATAAATTAAATCAAGGCTCACTGACTTCCTGCGCAGATGCTCAGGGATACAAGCATTGTATTATTCTTATTGCTTCGGCCATTAAAAGTATCAATTCCTGGCGTAGCGAACATTGGGAATAACCTGCCCCCGTTTACAAGACCACTTACTCTTGGTAATCTCTGCTTGTCGAAGCTTGAATTCTTCTGGACACAGACCACCTAATCCGCTGTGCGGCCTTATCGTTTGGTACTCCTCTCGTCATTACCCGATGACCTCCCTGGCGTGATCCAGGCTCATGAACCAGTGCATGTTCAGGCATTCATCACGAAGCCCGCCGTTTAAACTTTCAATGCAGGAGTTGTCAACTGAGGATCTAAAGATGAATAGGGGTCAGGCTTATCCACGGCATTCAGGGGTAAACGGGTGGACGGAAGTACTGAAAACAAAAAAAGGAAGCGCCGCGTACTCAAGCACTTCCTTTCTTTGCAGCTCCGCGAGTAGGATTCGAACCTACAACCCTTCGGTTAACAGCCGAATGCTCTACCATTGAGCTATCGCGGAATTTGTTACTCGTTCATCGCTGAACGGTTACAAATATACACCTCTCGAAAAATTTTCCAAACGGTGGGCAACTTTTTTTGAGAGATTTTCGTCCTGTAACGAGGGGGTTGATTTTCTTTTTCGAATATTATTTTTGTACATTGATGCTCTTTTATGGAAAAGAGGTGGTTATGTCCAAGGAAAAAGCGCTGATTGCAATCCGCCTGGCGGGTCTTTCTCAGGGAACGCACGAGTTCGAGTTCACCTGCGCCGCAGCTGATTTCGCGGATGCGGCCCTCGTCGAGGCAGGGTTCTCGGAGGATATATCGGTCAAGGTGACCGTCGAGAAGCTGGAGGGCGAGATGATCGTCACCCTGAAAACGGCGGCGACCGCCGAACTGACCTGTGACTTGTGCCTTGCGCCAATCACCACCGAGCTGAAAGGTTCGTACCGTATCTGGTATGGTTACGAACAGACTGGCGAGCCGGAGGAGGAGCGGGACGAGGAGTATCGCCTCATCGACAGAAACGCGCTCTCGCTCGATCTTACCGAAGATGTCCGCGAGACGCTCTTGCTCTCCGTGCCGATGAAAGTCACCTGTACGGACAATCCCGATTGCCGGGTGTTCCGCCAGGAAGAGGAGGATGAGCCGGGCGAAGACAGCCTGCCCGACGCCGATTGGCTGGAGTCGCTCGAAAAACTGAAAAACAAGTATCGTTAACCGTTGATTCTAAACTGACTATATTATGGCCAACCCGAAAGCCAAGATGTCCAAGTCCAGAAGGGACAAGAGGAGAGCACAGTACAATGCCCGCACCAAGGCTGCCGTTACGGTTGTCTGCCCGAACTGCGGTGAACCGACCCTTCCGCATCGCGCCTGCCGTCACTGCGGTCACTACCGCGGCCGTCAGGTCACCGGCAAGATCGTCGTCGCCTAAGCAGTTTCAAATAAATAAGACAGCATCGCCATGTTGACCATTGTCGTGGATGCCATGGGTGGCGACAATGCACCTGCTTGCGTTGTCGAGGGCGTCGTCGAGGCCCTCAAGGAGAGCGGGAACCGCTTTGAAATCCTGCTGATCGGCCAAGAGGAGAAGGTCACCCCTCTCTTGCAACAGCATGATACCGCAGACCTCAATCTCCGCTTCATGCACGCGCCCGAGGTCGTTACCATGGATGACATTCCGGCGATTGCCGTCAAGACGAAGCAGGAGTCTTCCCTCGTCAAAGGGCTGAAGCTCTGCAAGGCCAAAGAGGCTGACGCCTATGTGAGCGCTGGAAACACCGGCGCACAGATGGCCGCGTCGCTGTTCGTGCTTGGCCGGCTGCCCGGCGTGCTTCGCCCGACCATCTACGCCTATTTTCCGCGAATCAGCGAGGGGCTGACCAACATCGTCGATGTCGGCGCAAACGTTGACTGCAAACCGGAAAATCTGGTGCAGTTCGCCGAGATGCTGACCATCTACCAGCGTTACGGTGCAAATATCGAAAATCCCGTTGTCGGCCTGCTCAACATCGGAGAGGAGGAGGGCAAAGGCCCCGACTATCTCAAGCAGGCCTGGAAAATGTTGCAGGACGCGCACCGTGAGCAGAAAATCAATTTCATCGGCAATGTCGAGGGGCACGATATTCTCTCCGGAAAGGTTACCATTGTGGTCTGCGATGGCCTTGTCGGCAACACCATCCTGAAGTTCGGCGAGAGTATTCCTCACTTTCTGGGTGCGCTCCTCAAACCGGCGATCGAAAAGCTGGTCATCTCCGGACAGCTCGACCAGAACGCGGCGGCTGTGGCAGCCAAGACCTTCAAGGCGATATTCGAGCCTTTCGATGTCGAAAAGTTCGGCGGTGTGCCGTTCCTCGGCGTCGATGGCATCTCTATCGTAGGCCACGGACGCTCGACCTCGCGCGCCATCAAAAACATGATCTACATGGCGGAGCATATGATCGAGCAGCGCGTCAACGAACGCATTGCGGAGATGCTCTCCTGACGACTTCGATACAGCAAGTGATTTTCCGGCGGAACCCCGTCCTGTCCAGCAGGCTTTGCAGCAAAAAGAGACCCTGCGCGATTCCGCCGCGCCCGTTCGTACATCAATGGAAAACCATACCATGAAAGCAGCCATAACGACGACCGCCAAGTATCTGCCTGAAGAGGTGATGTCCAATCAAGACCTCGAACGCATTCTCGATACCAACGACGAGTGGATAACGTCCCGTACCGGTATCAAGGAGCGGAGAATTCTCAGGGATCCGGCCAAAGCCACGTCGTACATGTGCACCGAGGTTGCGAAGCTGCTGCTTGAAAAGCGGGACATCTCCGCCAACGAGATCGACCTCATCATCGTGGCGACCATGTCTCCCGACATGATTTTCCCATCGACGGCCTGCCTGGTGCAGGGCAATATCGGCGCGCGTAACGCATGGGGTTTCGACCTCTCAGCCGCCTGTTCGGGATTCGTCTATGGCCTCTACACCGGCGCACAGTTCATCGAATCGGGTAACTGCAAGAAGGTGATGGTGATCGGCGCGGACAAGATGTCCTCGATCCTCGACTATACCGACCGTTCGACGGCGATTCTGTTCGGCGACGGTGCGGGCGGCGTTCTCCTCGAAGCCGCGCAGGAAGAGGGGTACGGCGTGCTCGACGCGCGGCTCTATTCGGATGGCCTCAACGGCCCCAATCATCTCCTGATGCCGGGCGGCGGCAGCCTTCATCCGGCCTCGCATGAAACGATCGATCAGCATATGCACTTCATCAAGCAGGATGGCAAGCAGGTTTTCAAAGCGGCGGTCATGGCCATGGCCGATGTCGCCGCTGAGATCATGCAGCGCAACAATCTGACGGCGGAGAACATCGACTGGCTCGTGCCCCACCAGGCAAACCAGCGTATCATTCACGCCACCGCCGAACGGATGGGCATCACCGAAGAGAAGGTCATGATGAACATCTCGCGCTACGGCAACACGACTGCCGGAACCGTGCCGATCTGCCTTGCTGAACTCGATGAAGAGGGCAAACTGCACAAAGGCTCGAACCTCGTGCTGGTCAGCTTCGGAGCTGGATACACCTGGGGCGGCGTCTACGTCCGTTGGCAGTAAGCTTCACCATTTTACATCGTAACCACAGGATATGAAAGCATTTGTTTTCCCCGGTCAGGGTTCCCAGTACTGCGGCATGGGGCGCGATCTCTACGAACGCTTCCCGGAAGCGAAGGCACTCATGGATCGGGCCGACGACATTCTCGGCTATTCGATCACCGGCATCATGTTCACCGGCAGCGAGGAGGAGCTGAAGCAGACCCGCTACACCCAGCTCGCCATCTTCTTGCACAGCTATGCGGCGGCAACGTTGCTTGGACGCGACGGCATCGCCATGACGGCGGGTCACAGCCTCGGCGAGTACACGGCGCTCTGCTTTGCGGGCGCGATCGCCTTCGAGGATGCGGTACGGCTCGTGGCCAAACGCGGCGAACTGATGCAGAACGCCGGACAGCAGAATCCCGGCACGATGGCGGCGATCATCGGCATGGATGATTCGGCGCTCGACTCGCTCCTGCAGGAGGCCGGAGCTTGCGGCATCGTGCAGGCGGCCAACTTCAACTCCCCCGGCCAGATCGTCATCTCCGGCGACATCGACGCGGTGAAGAAAGCGGTCGAACTCGCTCCGTCGAAAGGCGCGAGAATGGCTAAGGAGCTGGTCGTCTCGGGCGCGTTCCACTCGCCCTTGATGAAGCCCGCCGAAAAGGAGCTTGCTGAAACGCTCGACACCATCTCGATCCGCGACGCTGAAATTCCGGTCTGCATGAATGTCGTGGCGAGGCCCGTCACCTCGGCGGCTCAAATCCGCGCGAATCTCATCAGCCAGCTCACCAGCTCGGTGCTCTGGAGCCAGTCGGCGCAGGCAATGGTGGACGCGGGCGTTACCGAATTTGTCGAAGTCGGCCCGCAGAAGGTGCTTCAGGGCCTCATCAAAAGGATCAGCAAATCAGCGGTGTGCGCTGGCGTCGATACAGCCGATCAGGTTGCCGCCATGCGCAATCCTGCATAACTCATTGAAAATAGCAAGGAAACGATTATGACCATGTTCACAGGTAAAACTGCCATCGTCACTGGCGCGGCGCGAGGCATCGGCCAGACGATCGCCCTCGATCTCGCCTCGAAAGGCGCTGATCTCGTCATCGGCGACGTCAAGCTGGAGTGGCTGACGGAGACCGAAGAGGCGCTCAAGCAGCTCGGCGCGAAAGTGACCTGCAAGGAGCTCGATGTCACCAGCACCGACGCTTGCCAGAAGGTGTTCAACGAAGTTGCCGAAGAGAATGGCCGCATCGATATTCTCGTCAACAATGCCGGCATCACCCGCGACGGCCTCCTGATGCGCATGAGCGAAGAGGATTGGGACGCCGTGCTGACGGTGAACCTCAAAGGGGTGTTCAACTGCACCAAGGCCGTCACGCGCACCATGATGAAGCAGCGTTCCGGCTCGATCATCAACATCGCCTCGATCATCGGCCTCATGGGCAACGCCGGGCAGGCCAACTATGCGGCCTCGAAAGGCGGCGTCATCGCCTTCACCAAATCGATTGCCAAGGAAATTGCCTCGCGCAACGTCCGGGTCAACGCCATCGCTCCCGGCTTCATCTCATCGAAAATGACCGATGCCTTGTCGGACGATGTTCGCCAGAAGATGCTCGAAGCGATCCCGCTCGGCGTTTTCGGCACTCCCCAGCATGTGGCCGATGCCGTGGCATTTCTGGCCAGCGACCAGTCCGCCTACATCACCGGTCAGGTGCTGAGCGTCAACGGTGGCATGTATATGTAGTCTAAGCTGTCAAGAAACGATGAGTTACGGATTCCGAAAAGCTCCGGACGCTCGTCGTTTCGCCAGTCAGAGCGTCCCTTTGCCAGGCTGGTTTTTCTTTTTATATTAGCAAACTTGAATTTTATCGTTTTCAACCATAAACCCGGAGAGCATTGTCATGAGCGCAGACGAAATCAGAGATAAAGTGTACGATATCATCGTCAGCAAGATGGGTGTCAACAAGGATCAGATCAAGCCGGAATCGGAGTTTTCCAAAGACCTCGGCGCTGATTCGCTCGACACGGTCGAACTGATCATGGAACTCGAAAACGAGTTCGACGTGAAAATTCCTGATGAAGCCGCCGAGAAAATCGGTAAGGTGCAGGAGGCTGTCGACTATATCGTCAACAACATCAAGTAATTGTACGAGGCATTCTTATCGGGCAGGGCTCGTCCCTGCCTGAACCAACGTTAAATCTGAACAGATGGGTCTTGAACTCAAAAGAATCGTCGTTACCGGAATCGGGATTCTGTCGCCAATCGGCCTTTCAGTGGCTGATTTCTGGAACTCCCTCATGGAGGGCAAAAGCGGCGCCGCGCCGATAACCTATTTCGACACGACCGATTTCGCGACCACCTTCGCCTGCGAGCTCAAGAATTTCAAGGCCGATGAGTACATCGACCGGAAATCCGCCGACCGCATGGACCCATTCTGTCAGTATGGCGTGATCTCTGCCGATCAGGCCCTCAAGGATTCAGGTCTCGACCTGACCTCGATCGATCCCACCAGGATCGGCGTGGTGCATGGCTCGGGCATTGGCGGCATGACCGTTTACGACCAGCAGTTCCGCCAGTATCTCGATCGTGGTCCCCGCAGGGTCAGCCCGTTCTTCATCCCGATGCTCATTCCCGACATCGCCGCTGGACAGATTTCGATCCGCAACGGTCTCATGGGGCCGAACTACGCCACAGCATCCGCCTGCGCGACCTCACTGCACGCCGTTATGGATGCAGTGATGCTCATCCAGATGGGCATGGCCGACTACATGGTTTGCGGCGGCTCGGAAGCGCCGATCACGGCGATGAGCGTGGCGGGCTTCAACTCGGCCAAGGCGCTCTCAACACGGAACGATGCTCCGACGAAAGCCTCGCGTCCGTATGACGTGGATCGCGACGGCTTCGTGATGGGCGAAGGCGCGGGTTCGCTGGTGCTCGAAACGTATGAATCCGCCGTCAGCCGTGGCGCGAAAATCTATGCAGAGGTTGTCGGCATGGGAGCTTCCGCCGATGCGCACCACCTCACGGCTCCTCATCCCGAGGGACTTGGCGCGGTCAGCGCGATGACGACCGCTCTGAAGATTGCCGGTATCACGCCGGACAAGATCGATTACATCAACACCCACGGTACTTCTACGCCGCTGGGCGACCTCGCGGAAGTCAAGGCTGTCAAAAAGCTGTTCGGCGAACACGCCAGCAAGCTCAGCATCAGCTCGACCAAGTCGATGACCGGCCACCTGCTCGGCGCGGCGGGCGTCGTCGAATCGATTGCCTGCATCCTCGCCTTGCAGAACCAAGTCGTGCCTCCGACCATCAACCTCGACAATCTCGATCCCGAGATCGATGTGGATGTGACGCCGAACGTCCCGAAAGCGCGAACCATCGAATATGCGCTGAACAATGGCTTCGGATTCGGTGGACACAACGGCTGCCTGATCTTCAGGAAAGCCCCGGCGGCCTGAAGTAAATGGTTCGACGATGGCGCACCTGTGGCAAAAGCTGATGTCACTACAGTTCCTTCGTTCAGAGGCGTCCGATGATGTTATCGGCTCTTCGGACGTCAACCATTCAGACCAACTTCTCGGCCCGCGTACGGCAGCGCACCTCGAACGCCTGACCGGCCATCCATGCAACCGCCGGTTGGTTTACCGGACCGCTCTGACGCACCGCTCCGTTTTGTTTGACCATCAAGGCGATAACGGCAAGCCTGAGTCGAACCAGCGTCTCGAATTCCTCGGTGACGCGGTGCTCGACCTCCTGATCTCAGAGCACCTTTTCAAGCTGTTTCCTGATTGCGACGAGGGGCACCTGTCGAATAACCGCGCCAAAATCGTCAACCGGAAATCGCTTGCCGCATTCGCGCTTGAGCTGCAACTCGGCGAACATCTCATCATTGGCGATTCTGCCGACAAACAGAAAATACGCACCAGCGAGTCCGCTCTCGCCGACGCCTTCGAAGCGCTCGTCGGCGCGATTTACCTCGATCAGGGGCTTGCCGGAGCCGAGCGCTTCATCATGGAGCACGTCATCGGCAGGGTCGATCTTAACAAGATCGTCGAAGCGGAGTACAACTACAAAAGCCGCCTGATCGAGTACACCCAGTCGCGCCAGCTGCCTCCGCCGCTCTATACGGTTATCGCCGAAGAGGGGGCCGAGCACGAAAAGAGCTTCACTGTCGAAGTCTCCTGCAACGGGACCACCCTTGGTCGCGGAACCGCGCCGAGAAAAAAAGACGCCGAACAGCTCGCCGCCAAAGAGGCCATGACCATGCTCGACAGCGAGGGGCCATTCAGCTCGCCAACAGAATCCTGAACCGGAAAGTGTTCCATGTCATTCTATTCAAAATTCGCCGGGTATTATGAACAGGTTTTTCCGTTCAGGGAGGAGGTCTGGCGTTTTCTGAAGGGATATGCGAGAAGCACTCATGCCGTGCTCGACGTGGGCTGCGGGCCGGGGCACTATTGTGGCCGGTTTGTCCGTGAAGGATTCCATGCGACCGGCATCGATCTCGACGAAGCGATGATCGCCGAAGCACAGCGTCGCTATCCAGAAGCCGATTTCCGTTGTCTCGATATGCGGCGCGTCGAGGAGGCCGGTAGCGGATTCGGATGCATCTGGTCGATTGGCAACGTTATGGCGCACCTTCCCGCCGATGAACTCGCGCCATTCGTCTCGAAAATCCATGAGCTGCTTGACGCTGGCGGTTACTGGATCATGCAGGTCATGAACTGGGATGCTCTCATGTCGTTGAGAGAATACGACTTCCCTATGCGAACCATTGCCGCCGATGGCTCGGCAGCCACCTTCCATCGCCGCTATGCATCGATCTCGTCCTCGTCATTGCGCTTCACCTTCTCGCTCCGGAATGAAGCGTCGGCGCTCTTCGAGGAGTCGGTGATGCTCCACCCCGCCAGCCGTGATCGCTATTGTTCACTGCACGAAGCCACCGGATTCCTGCACGAAGCCAGTTTTTCAGATTTCAGCGGTAATCCGTTGAAGAGTGAACCCGGCACAGGCATGGTGCTGGTGTTCAGAAAAGCGTAAGCGGGGCGTTTGTAACTTACTCTTCGAGCTACCTTAAGGGGAAAAAAGAACGATTCAGAACTTTGCGCCCTTCTCTGAGCATTTTTTTGCGTTGAGACAACACCCCTGATTACCCATAATGGGGAAGGGGCATATCAAATCGGGTTATCGACTACAAGCCTTGCCAGTTCATGCGCTTCATATGCGTGATGATCGATCCGGACTGGGGCGCGTAGTGAGATGTGTTGAGATGAGTATCGATGAGTTGTTTTTGGGTAGCAGGGATATATAACTGTAGGGCCCGTCTTTTACTTTATCCTCGCAACTCTCTGCGGTGCAGTCATCTCCTGAGTTCCAACACGGCTCGTCAGAACTCAGGAGATTTATTTGCTGACTCAATAATACCCGGCGTTTTTGTCGATGTGCCTCATTGCCATCCATACGCCCAGCATTCCCAGCGCTGAAACCACGATGACCTGCATTGTAGGAGGCAAGCTCGATACCTCATTGAGCAATGGTGTGAATATCTGTTGCATGGTTATTTCCTCGATTATTACGCTGTCTCGTTTTCTTATAACATCAGGCCTGATATATATACACCGACAAGCGGTTCAGTCAGGCATCTCTCATATAAACTCACAATTCTATATGAACAATGTATGCAAAACTTCATGACTATGCAAATAGTTCCTATGATCTTATAGGTTCTATTCATGTGATACATGAATAGTAATTATAAGGCATCCAAAGAGCACTACGCAAATTACGTTAAGTCATTGTATGGCTGTTGTATAACGTTTTTGAAGGCATATATAACCGTCAAGAGCTGAAAAATGATGCATCATTCATGTTTCTGGCGCGAAATCATAATCGCTGTAGAAATGAGATGAGAGTCAAGAGCGAAGAAAAAGGATCATGACTATAGTCGGCGGCGGCAATAGAGACTAACCATTTATTTTATATGCAAATAACTGGTATATAAGCGCTTTGCAATGATCTCGGGGCCGAAATTCAACCCTTTGTCTCGCTTTTTGCCGCTAATCTGCAAGCAACCCGAATAGCATTACTCGCCGCTCTCAGCCGCAACAGGCTTGAACGCCACTCGTCAACATATTGACGAATATCACGAAGGCCAATCACCTTCATCTGGCAACTATCGAAGTCATTGAATCCCTTTTCGGCATCTGGCAGGTTATTACTCCGGCCACTAAAGGTATCAATTATTGTCTCAGCGACTCTCCCTCCCGATGTCATTCTGAGCGTAGCGAAGAATCCAGAACTCTTTGTTTTTTAATAAGATGGATTCTTCATTCCGCTTCGCTTCACTCAGAATGACAGAGCGTTCTCTGAAATTTCTCTGTGATATTTAATAGCCGTATTAGTAAGGACACGCGCGGCCAATGCACCTGCGGCTAAACCATTGTGCGTTACCTCAAGCGGAACATGTTGGTTTATGCCTGCATCCCTGCCGATACATTCTGATTTCAGCGGCAGCTTGCTGGAGAGCTTTCCACGCAGGAACCCAGGAGTGGTATTCAGGAGAGGGTGGCGGCGGCGGGCTGTGTTTCAATGAGCTTTTTGCCGTGTGCCCTGAAGAGGATTTTCAGATTGACGGCCTATTGTTGGCTGGAGTGGGAATCGAAGAAGCAGAGTGGCTTGTGACGGAAGTCATTCGATGTGGATATTTGTCTCCATAATGGCAGTTGGCTGAAATCACGTCAGCGACTAGTGTTATGTCTCCGTAACATTGTCCGTCCTCAAAAACAAAGCTATTTCTTAACTCTTTGCTTATTATGGGGTTAAATGGAAGATTGACGAGTCGAGTTTGCCTTGAGCCGTCATTAGAGTAGAGACACAACACTATTGTTTCATCGATAATCTCATGGACAATTCTGTGCGGCCTGTTGATTGGTCGAAGTGAACGGAGACGGAACCGACTGGACAGAATTGATGGGCACGGATAAGTCGGACGACTTTTATCTTATTATTTCATTTATAATTCGCCGCGCTTTCTTCTTTTTTCCGGCACTTTACTTTGCTTTTTAGTGTTACATCTTCGCAGTGCTCTATAATCAGTGCTTATGAAGGCGTAAAGATTACATGTAACATGGAGGCAAATCATGATGACAAGCGTGACACCCATCCCGGAGGAACTTCTCAAACCCCATGCTGCCCCCTGCATTTCGATCTACATGCAGACCAGCCGTTGCTTTCCCGAGAATGCTCAGGATCCGCTCAGGTTCAAGAATCTCGTTTCCAAAGCGGAGCGCGATGGCATTAGATCGGTAGGAAAAAGGACGATCGCGCCGCTGATCGAGCGCCTCAGAGAGCTTCAGGAGGATCGGGAGTTCTGGACTCATTCGCTCGATGGCCTGGGGGTGTTTGTCTCTCCCGATTACTTCAGGGTGTTCAGATTACAGCAACAGGTTTACGAGCAGGCGCATGTTTCGGATGTTTTTTTCATCAAGCCGCTGATCAGGATTTACCAGATGGCCGAGCGCTTTCAGTTGCTCGTGCTGACAAAGACCGAGGTCAGGCTCTATGAAGGCAACCGCTACCGGATGAATGAAATCGAGTTGGCTCCGGAGGTGCCGAAAACGATGATCGAGGCGCTTGGCGCGGAAATTACACCACCACACATGACCGTCGCCTCCTTTGGCGGGGTCGGTCATGGCGCGTCCATGCGCCACGGTCACAGTTCGAGGAAAGACGAAGAGGAAATCGATGACGAGCGCTTTTTCAGGGCGGTCGATCATGCCATTACCGAACATCACTCGAAGCCATCCGGCCTGCCGCTGATTCTCGCTGCGCTTCCACAACACAAAAGCCTCTTCAGATCGCTCAGTCAGAATCCTTATCTGATGAAAGAGGCGATTATCGGCGATCCGCGATTGCTCGACGAGGATACCCTTCGCGAGCTGGCCTGGGAGATCATGGAGCCGTACTGGCAGCAGAAGATCGATGATCTCCGCGCCCGGTTCGAGGAGGAGCTGTCGAAATCCCTTGGCTCGGACAACCCTTTCTATATAACGGAAGCGGCGTTGAGCGGAAACGTTTCGGTGCTGATGCTCGATCAGGAGAGAATCTATCCCGGCGGTATCGATAAGATAGATGGCGACATTTCGTTCAGCATGGCGGCGGCGGGCAACGAGCACGATGTGTTCGAAGACCTCGCTATTGCGGTGCTGGGCAAAGGGGGCGAAGTGCTGGTGCTGCCGCCGGACAAAATGCCCACCGCCTCGGGCGTTGCGGCCATCTACCGGCATGAGTAGCGCATGGTTGTGCCCTCCGCTCCTTGTTCCTGAATACGCCCCTGACCACTATATTGCGGAGTCATGAATGCGCCAGGCTCGTTCGTGACTCCGCAATAATTTTATCCAAAGCTTCAGCATCAGAATGGGCGCGACCCGCGAGATTTTCTGGAATACCGGGCACGGAACGGTTGCCGTCATGTACCTGCTCGCGCTGGTCGCCATTGGCGCGATGGCGCTGGGGTTCTGGCGGCGGCACGGCATCTGGCGGCAAGGAAAGCCGCTCGACCGCGCCGATCATCCGCTCCTGCGGTTTTCGCGATTTATTGCCGATACCATCAGCCAGAGAAAAGTCGCGAGAGTCACGGATGGCGGCTTGCCTCACTCGATGCTCTTCTGGGCCTTCCTGCTGCTCCTCGCCGGAACGGTGCTCGTGATGGCGCAGGCTGATCTGCTGACTCCCCTTTTCCGCGCCAATCTGCTCTCGGGCGATTTCTACAGAGCCTACTCGCTCGTGCTCGATCTTGCCGGTCTGTTGGCACTCGTCGCGCTTGGCGTGCTGGCGGCGCGGCGCTACGTCATCAAGCCGCCGGGGCTGGAGAGCACGCCCGCCGATGCGGGCATTCATCTGCTGCTTTTCAGCGTGCTCTTCACGGGATTCATGATCGAAGGGTTCCGCATGGCCGTGACCGAACTGCGCGGCAATCCCGAACTGGCGCACTGGTCTCCAGTCGGCTACCTCTTCGCCACGCTCTTTTCCGGCATGGACGAACACACGCTGAGAGACGCGCATCAAGCGTTGTGGCTGGCGCACATGCTCCTGGCGTTTGGCTTTATCGCCATCATGCCGTGGACGAAGCTGCGCCACATTGCCACTACCAGCGGCAACAGCTTTTTCGAGCCGCACGAACCGAAAGGCACGCTCACGCCGGTCAATCTCGAAGATGAATCTGCCGAGCGATTCGGGGCGTCGGCTATCGGTGATCTGACATGGAAAGACCTCTTCGATGCCGATGCCTGCATGGCGTGCGGACGGTGCCAGCAGCGCTGCCCGGCCTGGCTGACCGGCAAGCCGCTGTCGCCGATGAAGGTGGTGCGTCAGATTGGCACGCTCGCCGAATCGGCAGCGGAGAACGGGCTGATCGAGACCGTTTCGCGCGACGCGATCTGGTCGTGCACCACCTGCGGAGCCTGCGAGGATATATGCCCGGCAAGCGTCGAGCATATCGGCAAGATCATCGGGATGCGCCGCAGCCTCACGCTCATGGCGGGCGAGTTTCCCGGCAACGAAGCCCGCCGCGCCTGTGACACCATCGAAATCAACGGCAATCCCTTTGGCCTCTCCTTCGCTTCGAGAGGCGACTGGGCCAAAGGCTTGCCGGTCAATGTCGCTACTGGCGGAAACAACGCGGAAATCCTTTATTTTACCGGATGCTACGCTTCGTACGATCCCCGGAACCGGAAGGTGGCCGAGAGCTTCGTCAAGCTGTGCGCGGCGGCGGGCGTCAAGGTCACAATCCTCGGCAAAGCGGAGCGGTGCTGCGGCGAACCGGCGCGGAAGCTCGGCAACGAGTATCTCTACCGGACGGTGGCCGAGAGCAACATCGAGGCGTTCCGCGCGGCAAAAGCGCGGCGAATCGTCACGGCCTGCCCGCACTGCTTCAACACCCTTGCGCGGGACTACCGGGAACTCGGACTCGATGTGCCGGTCGAGCACCATTCGACCTTCATCCGGCGTCTCGTCGGCGAGGGGCGGCTGAAGCTTAGTCCATCAGCCTTCAGCGCCACCTATCACGACTCCTGTTATCTCGCGCGGTATCAGGATATTATTGATGAACCTCGACTGCTGGTGCAAGCGGCGGGCGGCAGGTTGACCGAAATGGAGTGTTCAGGCAAAGATGCCTTCTGCTGCGGCGCGGGCGGTGGGCGAATCCTTGCCGAGGAGAAGCTTGGGATGCCAATTGTGGACGAGCGGATCCGGATGGCGAGAAAGACCGGCGCATCGACGCTCGTGACCGCTTGCCCGTTCTGCCTGAGCATGTTCGAGGATGGCCTGAAGCGCCAGTGCGGCAACGCAGAACTCAAAGCGCTCGATCTTGCGGAGATCGTCGCCCGGAGCATCGACTGGCAGTAAACACAGTAACACGTTATTTCGTAAAGGAGTATCTCATGATGCTGACACGCACCGAAATTCAGCAACGGGTGACGCGCCTCCAGGAGCGGCTCACGCTCACTGGCGTGCAGGCCGCCCTGCTGCTCGTGCCCATAGATATTTATTACTTCACCGGCACGCGCCAGAACTCGGCGCTCTGGATTCCGGCCAGCGGCGAGCCAATGCTGCTCGTGCGTAAAAGCCTCGTACGCGCCAGAGCGGAGGGGCTGATTGACGACATTCGCCCATTTCCGTCGAGCAAGGAGCTGGCCGCGCTCCTCGGCAGCGAAGGCGACAAGGTCGGCATGACCTACGACGCCGTGCCGGTGGCGCAGCACGCCTGGTACTCGAAGGTGCTGCCGGGCCGAAGCTTTGCCGATGTCACCATGATCGTGCGCGAACTGCGCTCGGTCAAGTCGCCCGCCGAAATCGAAATGCTTCGCCACAGCGCGGAGAAGCTGTGCTCGATCTTCAGGGAGGTGCCAAGCTTCCTGAAGGCGGGGATGCGCGAGCTCGATCTTGCCGCCGAGATGGAGTATCGTTTGCGCCGGATCGGCCACGAAGGGTATGTGCGGATGCGGGCGTTCAACCAGGAGCTGTTCGGCGGCATGGCCGTGTCGGGCAGCGCGGTGAAGTACGGATTTTTTGATGGTGCGGTTACAGGGCAAGGGCTTTCAAGCGCGTCGCCGCAAGGGGCCTCGCTCGACGAGATTCGTGAGAACGAGCCGGTACTGGTGGATTTCGCCGGAGTCTTCAACGGCTACATCGTCGATATGACTCGCATGTTCGTGATCGGCACGCTCGATCCCGAGCTGCAGCGAGCCTTCGATGTTTCGCTTGAAATCCAGGAGGCCGTGCGCCGGGCAATGGTGCCGGGGGCCATATGCGAGGAGATTTATCGACAAGCCGCCGAGATGGCTGAAAACGCGGGGCTTGGCGGGAACTTCATGGGGATGCCCGGCGAGCAGTCCCGCTTCGT
>Ga0326726_10000233_pt1 | contig 53843 bp, 38 predicted proteins | sample MHFenrmetagenome_2_FD_207603 | JGI IMG/M metagenome (GOLD analysis project Ga0326726, IMG submission 207603) | Lab enriched peat soil microbial communities from Michigan Hollow, Ithaca, NY, United States - MHF15MN | ecosystem: Environmental > Terrestrial > Soil > Wetlands > Peat | place: USA... | reverse complement strand
GATATAGCACATGGTAATGTATCCGACTTTGACAAAGACTTATTTATTCTGAAAGGTAAAGTTGGTGCTGCCTTAAAATTTATTCATGCGGTCACCAGAAATGTAATATTGTTGACACTTAAAGAACCCGACTTAGTAAAAGATTTAAAGAATTGCTAGCTTTAAAAAAGTCTTTCTTCCTATTGATTAATAACAAAACGCGCCATTACACGGCGAAACTTTGAAAAGCACTGCCTCGGTAATAAGCACATTGAAGTTTTACTTCCATAAAAGTCGTATTGCAGAAGTTCAGTCCGCAATATATAGATCTATAAGTTAATAAAAACGTCTGATTATTTGATGGCTGATAACAGGGGAGGTTAAAGGTGTTTTTTGGACAATTCAGAATGAGCACTTTGTTTGGTGGAGATTTTTGGAAGAAAGGCCTGCATTGCTTATGTGGTAAAGCCAGTATCCGTGACCACCTTTAACCAGAATAAATTGACCATTCCTAGTCAGATATATAAGCTTGTTGTTAAGTTATTTATGTTATTTTTAATCTACCCCGTCAAATATGGTCAATAGTCCCGGCTTTTGCACGTTTCATTTGATTATAATGGTAAAAAATTTGTTTATATTTATAAATCAAGAGAATAAGCGATAACTGATTTTGATACTATAAATTCTATTAATTTTCAACTAACCATATCGCCACAAGTTAGCGGTCATGCTTTAAAGACACACCAGCACTGAATAAAATAATAAACTTAGATGTTATGTATTTGGAAAAATTCAAAATAAAAAACTTCAGGACAATTGAGGACCTTACATTGACCTTCAACAAAGGACTCAACATTCTGATTGGTGAAAACAATTCAGGCAAAACAGCTGTCATTGACGCTTTAAGGATTTGTATCGGTTATGGCAATTTACGCAGAGATTTGTATGTAAAGGAGAGTGATTTTCATTGTCACCGACATATCATTTCAGAAGCTGCAAGTGAAATAGAGTTCCACCTGTATTTCAAAATTGAAAATCCACATGAGGCAGGTTGGTTTAATGACCTTTTTAATTCTTATGAAGATGGAACTCAAGATTTACAAATGCACTTCAAGTTTTACACTGAGGAAAGAAACGGAATCAAAAAAATAAAATACAAAGTTTGGGGTGGGACAAACGAGGGACAACTAATTTCACCAGATGTTTTATCTTTACTCTACCATGTTCATTTGGATGCATTACGAGATGCAGAACAATTTCTAAGACCAGTAAGAGGAAACAAGTTGGGGCAACTCTATTCCAACATTCAAATAGATACCGCCAGTGTTGATGCTGACAAACAAAAGAAAAAAGACCTTGCAAGCAGAGTTCACACAGCTGTTAACAGTGATGCAGAATGGACTGCTCACTTGCAAAGCGGAAAAGCCAAAATCAACGAACATCTTAGCGGAACAAGTTTTACAGGAAAAGAACAAAAGATTGATGTAGATTTTTTGCCTTATGATTTCAACAAACTTGTTGAAAATTTGAAAATTCAAATGCCCTTGTATTCTGAAGAAGTATTGAACGGAAACCCAACACAACAAAAGCATTTTGAACTAAACCAAAACGGACTTGGTTACAACAACCTTGTTTATACCGCTACTGTTTTGGGTGATTTGCAACAAAGAAAAACCCTTGATAAAGAAAGCTATTTTGCTTTACTCATAGAAGAGCCAGAAGCACACTTGCATCCGCAATTGCAAAATTTATTTTTTAATTATCTGAATAAGTTAGACAAAGAACAAGGATTTCAACTTTTTGTTACTTCTCATTCCCCGACAATTACAGCTAAAGCTGAATTAAAATCCGTAGTTGTTTTGCAAAACCAAACAAACAAAGTTCATTCCTTGTCACTTCAAGAATCAGGACTTTTACCTGAGAACCAAACCTACCTTCAAAAGTTTTTAGATGTTACCAAGTCCCAGCTTTTCTTTTCAAACGGTGTCATTTTAGTCGAAGGAATTTCAGAAGCATTGCTTATGAAGGTATTCAGTAGAAAAATTGGTGAAACATACGATATTGAAAAAGCAGGAGTTGAAATAGTGAACATTAACGGTATTGCATTTAACCATTTCGCAAACCTTTTCAATAATGCAGAAGACGCAAAAAATCTAAAAGTCAGATGTGCGTTAATTACCGATGATGATAGAAAAGAGATAGACGATAATCCTACGGATAGAATAGCTAATATAAACTTATTGCAAGGCGGAACGTTAAAACCCTTTATCGGAGTGCTTACATTTGAATACGAACTTTTTTTAGCAAGCGAATCCAATAGAACTTTATTGTTAAGTGTTTATAAAGAGTTTCATCCCGACACAGAAATTGAAGTTGATGCCAACGTACAGATTTATTCCAAATATTTTACTGACAAAGTGAAAGCACAAAAAGGTAAATCAGAACTTGCCTTGCGTTTAGCAACACATTTAGAAAATGGTGCTGAATTTAACAGGTTGTTTCAAACGCAAACAGCCTTGTCAGAAGAACAATATTTTGAAACTCTAAACACAGCAGCCAAAGTGGATTTTTCTGCTTACAAAAATTTTACAATTCCAACTTACATTCGAAACGCAATCAAGTATGTCGTAAAAGGCGAAACTGATGTTTGAGAGTTTATCACCAACACAAAGAGAGATAGTTTGTAAAAAGTCGGGCAAGTTTGTAGTAAGAGCATGCCCGGGTAGTGGAAAAACATATTGTGTAAGTGCACGATTAGCAAAGTTGATAAGTGAATGGAAAGAAAATTATTCAGGAATTGCAGCTTTATCTTTTACAAATGTGGCATGGCAAGAGATTGATAAAAAATACAGAGAAGACTTTCAAAACAAAAGCGGTATTTCTTTTCCTCACTTCCTTGGAACGATTGACAGTTTTATTAATAAATATATTTTCCTTCCTCACGGACACCTGATTTTGAAATCCAAAGGCAGACCTACTTTAGTTGGAGAACCTCATGGAAGTTGGATAGGAAAAGATTTCAGCAGCGCTTTATTTGATAACATAAGTTATTCTATTGACGGAAATATGTTTGCCATTCAACCAACTCGGATGAATGCAAATTGGGAACAAAACCGATACATTATTGGAGCGAAGAGACGTTTGAATAAAGCAGGTTATGCGACACAACAAGACGCAAATTTCTTTGCAATGAAAATTTTGGAAACATTTCCATCAATTGCAAAGGCACTTGTTTCGAGATTCCCATTTCTGATTGTTGACGAAGCACAAGACACATCCGACATTCAGATGAGAATTATAGATTTATTAATTCAAAACGGGTTGAATGAGGTAATGATGGTTGGTGACCCCGACCAAGCAATTTTTGAATGGAATGAAGCAAGGCCTGAACTATTTAATCAAAAATTTCGGGAATGGGACAACTCTATTACGCTGAATGAAAATCGCAGAAGTTCACAACGAATTTGCAACTTCACTCATAAAATATCTTCACTTCAAAATCCATCAGCTTCCATTGATGCTGTTGTAAGAGATTTCAACTACCAACCCAATGTGGTCACTTACACAAACAATTTACCCGTCATTGTTAATTTGTTTCTTGAGCAATGCACACAAAACGGAATTGAAGTTTCCAAAAAAACTGTTTCCGTTGTTTTCAGAGCAAGAGATTTTTTTTGTAAAATAACAGGAATAAATGAAGTGCCTTTTAATATTTATCCATGGGTAGAATTCGACAGCTACACAAGAGATTTTGCAAAGGGAAAATTTCTTTACGACAACGGTGATTTTAAGAAAGGTTTCAAGACCGTTGAAAGGGCGGTTCTTAAAATGATAACAGGAAAAGAGTTTTGTTCTGAAGAAATGATAAATGATTCCATTACGAAAATTGGTTTTACTGAACACAGAAGTATGGTTTTTAAATATTTAAATCTTTTGCCAAATACAAATGTTGCCATGGGTGTATGGATAAATGCTGCGAATGCGGCTTTCAAACAAAATCAAATCAATTCGGAATTAAAAATAACAACCAAGGCGAAGGACATTATTTTTAAAGAGGTATTTATCCATGAAGAAGTAAATACTTCAAACCTGAATTACAGAATAGGAACAGTTCATAGTGTGAAAGGTGAAACATTTGATGCAACGCTTTTGATATTAAAAGATAGAGCAAGTAACAGAGGCAAGTACGCCAACATACTTGTAAAAGCAAACCCACCTTGCGACAATGAAGAGTTAAGAATCGTTTATGTAGCAATGACAAGACCAAGAAAAATTTTAATGCTTGCAGTTCCGAATGATGAAAGTAAAACAGCGTGGGAAAATAAACTAAATGGGAACAATTTGAATTAGCATAGAAGCACGAACCGCCAACATGTAATATAATCGGTTGTTCTTTTATGATGACAATCATTTTATTTCACTTAATTAAAACTAAAATGGAAACATGGTAATAAGCATAATCGTCAAGCTATTTATTATTACATTTGAATAAAGCATGGCTATCATAAACAGGAAGCTCATTTTTTTACGATGACAAACAAGGAAATAGCGTTAGCAAAAATCTCAGAACTTATCACCAGATTTGATGAGCTATATGAAGGTTATAAGAATCCAGAATATAATGAAACTCAAGCCAGAAGGGACTTCATTGACCCATTTTTCAAAAGTCTTGGTTGGGATGTTGATAATGAAAACGGCTACGCTGAAAGTTACAGAGAGGTAATTCATGAAGATAAGGTAAAGGTAAGTGGAGAAACCAAAGCACCTGATTATTCTTTCCGTTTGGTTGGTGGGAAGAGATTATTTTTTGTTGAGGCAAAAAAACCCAGCGTTTACCTTAAAGAAGATATAATTCCTGCATATCAAGTCAGAAGATATGGCTGGAGTGCAAAGTTGCCAATTAGTATTATTACCGATTTTGAAGAATTTGCAGTTTATGATTGCACCAAAAAGCCACTTCCAAATGACAATGCTTCGGTTGCACGGATTAAATACCTCAACTATAAGGATTATATATCTGAGTTTGAATTTATCTGGAACACATTTAGCAAGGAAAGAGTTTTAAAAGGGAGTTTTGACAAGTTCATACAATCTGATACTTATAAAAAAGGAACAGCAACAGTTGACAAAGAGTTCTTGATTTCACTTGACAGGTGGAGAACTGCTCTTGCTGCAAATGTTAGTTGGAATAACAAACTGTTTAATGAGGACGAAATTAACTTTGCCGTACAACAATTTATTGATAGAATTATTTTTCTTCGAATTGCAGAGGACCGTGCCATTGAACCATATGGAAGTTTAAAGCAGGTCATTCAAAATGATAATTTTTATGAAAACCTTTATCAGAAGTTTCAATTTGCTGATGATAAATATAACTCTGGTCTGTTCGATTTTAAGAAAGACCAAATTTCAAAGAACCTTATTGTTGATAATAAGGTAATCAAAAGTATTATCAGTGAATTGTATTATCCTGATTGTCCTTATGAGTTTTCTGTTCTTTCAATCGAAATTCTTGGTAGTGCATATGAGCAGTTCCTTGGAAAACAAATTAAAATCGACAAAGCACATAAAGCTCATATTGAAGAAAAAATCGAGGTAAGAAAAGCTGGTGGTGTTTATTACACTCCACAATATATTGTTGATTTCATTGTAGAAAATACTGTTGGTAAACTTATTGAAAGGAAAACTCCGAAAGAGGTATCTAAGATTAAGATTTGCGACCCTGCCTGTGGTAGTGGTAGCTTTTTAATCGGTACATATCAATTTCTTTTAGACTGGCACAAAAATTTCTTTACATCACACGGAAAAATATCAAAAGGGAGTAAGAATAATCCAATTACTCCAGAAGGTAACCTTACGACAGCAGAAAAAAAACGAATTCTGTTGAATAATATATTCGGTGTTGACCTTGATGTAAATGCTGTTGAGGTGACGAAACTGAGCTTGTTACTAAAGTGTATGGAAGGTGAAACTGAAGCATCAATTTCATCCCAGCTAAGGTTATTTAATGAGAGAGTATTACCAACGATTGATAGCAATATCAGAAGCGGGAATAGCTTAATAGATACTGACTTTTATGAAAACTTGCTGGATTTTGGCGAGGACAAGAAGATTAAACCATTTAATTGGGCAAATGCATTTCCTGAAGTTTTTCAAAATGGCGGTTTTGATGCTGTCATTGGTAATCCCCCATACGGTGCTGAAATATCGAAAGACCAGCAAAAGTATTTCATAAAGAAATTCCCAATAAGTAATACTGATACTGCTGCTTTATTTATAATACAAGCGCAGGGACTGCTCAAAAATAAAGGTTATAATGGATTTATTGTACCCAAGGCTTTTACATTTGCTTCTAATTATGAAAAGACAAGAGCCGAATTGTTGAGGGACTTAAATTTGATTGTTGATTGTAGCAAAGTCTGGAGTGAAGTCAAACTCGAAATGTCAATTTACCTAAGCCAGAAGAATTCAAACACACCTGATTATGCTTCTTGTATAAGAATTGGGAAAGAGATTAGCAGAATTGGAAAAGTATCAAAGAACCTCTGTCAGGAATTTAATTTCTTTCTCAATGGACTAAGTGACAAAGAAATTTTAATTGGTCAGAAGATAGCCAGTTCACCTCAACGGTTACCAAATGTTATCAACAATAGGAGAGGTGCAATGTTACAATCCTTTGTTGGAAATGAAGGAGATACTTTTGTCCTTGGGGGTAAGCAGATTCAGAGATATTCTATTGAAATTGATAATAGTCGAAAAATAAACCAGAAGGAAGTTTTAGATTCAATGGCACATATTTCTTTGAATTCAATTCTTGTCCAAAATATTGTTGCTCATATTCAAAATCCATTTCCTCACATTTTAATAATCGCTTCTGTCCCTAATAAGGATATCACTGAAACATGTGTTTTACTTGATACTGTGAACCAACTTGAAAATAAGAGTCGTTACTCTACAAGGTTTATACTTGGGTTTTTAAACAGTACCATAGTCAATTGGTATGTCTATCGTTTCATTTATGCGAACGCAATAAGAACGATGCATTTTGATAGTCCCTCAACCAATAAAATTCCCTTTCCTTCATTAAACATGAACGAAAAGAAGGATAAAGCAATGCATGATGAGGTAGTAAAACAGGTTGAAGAAATAATTCACTTGAAGGAAGAAATTAAGAATGTAAAATTACCAACAGAACGTGACCAAATCAAAACCCATATAACTTATTCAGAAGGTAAGATTAACAGAATTATCTGTGATTTATTTGGATTAACTTCCGAAGAAATGGAAATCATAAAGTAGCTATTATTAAATATACGATTATGCCAAAGATTACCACTATTGAAGAACAATTTCACGACCCTGATAGATTAAGCATTTTCATTGACGGCACATTCTGTGCTGGAGTGAGGAAAAGAACCTTTCAAGCAACGGGTTTAAAAGTTGGTGATGAAATAACCTGTGAAGAACTGAAGGGAAAAGAGAATTTCGTTTGGAAGCAATTATATGGAAAGCCAGCATGGAAGAAAGAGAAAGTTCGGATTGAAAAGGTATCTGACCTGATTAAAAAAACTAATGAAAACGCATTGGTAAAAATTGTCGGTTTTGGTGCAGACTCTGAAGAATTAATCAAGGAACATCCTGAAGAAAAGGGTAAACCTGACATTGACATTATGCACAAAGAGAAACCTGACACAACCTTGATTAAAGTTGAGGTGACCGGTACAGAAAGGATGAGAGAAGGAAGTGATTATTGGGTAAGACCTGACAAGCTCGAATATGCAGAAAATCATCCTGATGAGGACGTTTGGATAGTCCTGCATTATGCACTGCCTTCGGAAAAATTTGTTTTTATTCGTCCTACCAAGGGTAAAATTTATCCAAGGGTTAAGCATGAAATAAATAAGGCGGGTGAAATATATTGTGATTTCAGCGATACTGATGAGGAAGTTAAAACATACAAGGAGTTTTCCGAGCATCTCAAAAGCAAACTTGGGAGTGGAGCAGTAGCAAAGCCACTTTTTTAATATCCCCCCTTCCCCACTTAAAAGGTTACCTGCCCCCCATTGGAACGAAATCAAATATTGTATCCTGCTTTTCTTAACACCAATAAGAAACATAAGGATAATCTGGCAGGTGTGCAGCGTTTAAATCATTCATAAGGTTAAAAAAATCCCAAAAAAAATGGGGAGAAAGACTAAATTAGCTTCAACAAGCAAGCCCCTAAGATTTTTCCAGATTTTTCATCCCCTTGAGGAATTCTTATGAAAAATTGCAATAGTTAAATCAGCTCAATTTTGAGCCCATCTCATATAAGGATGCAGAAATCTATTGTCAATCTGGTGACAAATAGAAATTTTTAAAGCTATTGATATTGAGCCACTTCCAAATAGCCGAATTCCCGGTCAATTTGAAGGAATTGATTTTAAGGAAGATACAGTCACATATATTAGAACAAAAGGGACTGAATTCATAGAATAAAGTATTGCTCACCGGGCGCGGCTTATTGAGCTCTGGTGCGGCAAATTATTATGCTTAATTTTAGGGATTAAAAATATTACTGAAGAAAAAGATTAAAGAACATATTGGACGTTCCCCGGATTGGCTTGACGTATTTAATATGCGGATGTGGTTTGATGATTATACCGGATGAAATTGAGCCACTAATTCCGGAGTAAACTGAGCCACTTATTCCGGATGAAAGTGAGCCACCTGTTCCGGACCAAACTGAGCCACTTATTCCAGGTTTTTAAGACCTGACATTCCGGCAGAAACTGAGCCACCCCGAAGCGGCGAATTTGTAACGAATTGCTGTGTTAACTTGGTCAAAAAAACAGGTTGACATGGCAAATAAAACAAAGAGTATGTTACAAGTGCGTCGGATATTACAATTATTATCAGATGGTTACAGCAAGCGTGAAGCTAACCGTCAAACGGGAATTAGTCGCAATACCATTGATTCTTATGAGCTGCGCTTTCGGCAATCGGGAAAAAGCTACCATGATTTGCTTCAATTATCAGATGCGGAACTTGCAGCTGTTATTTATATAAAAATCATCATTAAGGAGCAAGACCCAAGACGGAAGTATCTGAATGAGCATTTTGATTATTATAAAAATGAACTAACCCGTACAGGGGTAACCAGAGAACTGCTCTGGCAAGAGTATCGCCAGGAACAACCTGAAGGTTATGGTTACTCTCAGTTTTGTGAACTGCTTTCTCAGCATAGTTGTAAAAAGAATCCTGTTTATCATAACACGTATGCACCCGGGGAGCTTCTTGAGATTGATTTTGCCGGTTCAAAAATGAGCTATGTTGAACACACAACCGGAGAGATCATCGATTGCCCCGTATTAGTATGTACACTACCATATAGTTCCTTTAGTTATATAGAGCCTCTTGCATCTGCCAGGATGGAGCATCTGATACCTGCCATGAACCGCGCCATGGAGTACCTTGGGGGTGTTCCAAAGGTTGTTCTCTCAGACAACATGAAACAGTTTGTGACACAATCGAACCGTTATGAACCATCCTTTACACTACTGGCAGAACAATGGTCAGTTCACTACAACACTTGCTTAAAAGCCACAAGACCGGTTAAGCCAAAAGACAAACCATCAGTTGAGAAAAGCGTCCATTTATCTTACCAGCGGATAAATGCAATCATGCGTAATGAAACAATTTATAGTTTGTCTGAACTTAAGCATCGGGTCAGGGAACTTCTGGAAGAGTTTAATAATCGTCCGATGTTTAAGCGGACAGTAAGCCGAAGGGATCGTTTCATTAATGAAGAGAAGCCCTTGCTCAGAGAACTGCCCGAAGAACCTTTTACGCTTAAGTATCGAACAAAAGCCAAAGTCAAGCCGAACTACCATGTTATATTGGGTGAGGACTGGCATCAGTACAGTGTTCCGCATCAATACATTGGACAGGATGTTGTTATTGTTTATGATGAGCATGAAGTAGAGATATTTATAGATAAGATGCAGCGAATCGCCGTTCATAAGCGGGACTTTCGCCGTAACGGATATACCACTCTTGCTGAACATATGCCTGAGTCACACCTTAGATATAAAGAGCAAAAAGGATGGACCGAAGATGACTTTATCTTTAGGGCATCACGCATCGGGGAACAAACCAAAATAGCAATAAATAATCTTTTAGGGTCGAAGGCATTTATTGAACAAACGTATGATGGATGTCTGGGCGTTTTGAGGCTTGCTGAAAAATATGGAAATGACAGGCTTGAAGCTGCATGCAGGAGGGCTAACACTGGCAGCAGAATAAATTATAAAACAATCCATAACATACTGAAAAACAATCTTGATAAAATACCCATGAAAGAAAATGAACTAACCCTTTTTATCCCGGAACATGAAAATATCCGGGGAGCAGAGTCATATCGTTAAATAAATAAAACAGAACCATTATGAATGTTCAAACAACAGTTGATCAATTACGCAGGTTAAAACTCAACGGCATGGTCAAAGCCTACGAGGCGGCACTCTCTGTGCCGGTGCACGAGCAGGTGTCGCCTGACCTCCTTATAGCACGTATGGCAGAGGCCGAGCTGCAACACAGAGTCAATCAAAAAACACAACTTTATCTCAGGCAAAGCAAGCTTCGTTATAATGCTATTCTGGAACAGATTTATTGCAACGCTGCCAGGAACATTACAACGGATCAGCTTATGAAACTGGCCGATGGACTCTTTATAGGCCATGCTGAAAACATACTTATATCCGGAGCAACGGGATGTGGGAAAAGCTATCTGGCCTGTGCCTTGGGAAGACAGGTATGTTCTCTTGGTTACCGTGTATTGTACTTTGGGATGAACCGCTTCCTGGAAAAAGTATCGCAATCCAAACTGGACGGAACTTTTATCAAACTGCTTAATCAGATAGAAAAAACTCATTTATTGATACTTGATGACTTCGGACTAACACCCCTGGATAGTATATCAAGGCTGGCTATCCTGCAGATACTCGAAGACAGATATGGTAAAAAATCAACAATAATAACATCGCAGCTTCCTGTAATTAAATGGTATGAGTTTATCGGAGAGCCAACGCTGGCTGATGCAATTATGGACAGATTGGCAGGGAATGCACACAGAATAGAATTAAAAGGAGAATCATTAAGAAAGAAAAAGTTAGAAAAAAAAGAGTAATTTTAGACAACAAATCCGCCGTTAAAAAGGGTGGCTCAATTTGAGTCGGAACGGTGGCTCAGTTTGTCCGGAATAATCAGTTTGAACTTCAGGCAAAACATGAAAGCCATCAACAATGGCGTCAGCTCCGGGGAAAGCCCTTTTTTGACCAGTTTTTCGAATTATGGGGGAAATGTGGGGAAAGATATTTCAAATAAAAACGCAACTATCTGTATAAATGATAATTGCGTTATTTAATTGTCGGGGTGGCAGGATTCGAACCTACGACCCTCTGCTTGTGGGTCAGTCGTCCCTTATCTAAAAGTGAAAGGTTATTTGCCTATAAGCTTAGAGTCCCTTCTTAGTACTTCCAAAATTCTAACATCATTGCGATTATCAGGTATAAAGTCACCTTCAACAAGTCCGGGGTAACCAAGCTGAACTCGGAGCTGATTCTTGCCAGAGTAGTTCAGAGGATCTATTGTTATCCAATCAACCATTGATGATGAAAAACTCGCCCAAAAATATCCCGTATAAATGATTTGCCTGTCAACAGTAACTGCAAAGGGGGTACCGTGGATATGATTGTTTTTAAAGTCATTAAGCTTGTTTGCAAGGTTTTTGGTTATTGTAAAGGTGTATGTATCAGGATTATATGATAATATGTCATCATAACGAATTATGATTGAGTCGCTAAGCTCTATTGTACCGTTAATTATCTTATAGCTATTCGTCTGCCTTTGGAATTCAGACATAAGGTAAAACTCCAAAGAATAACCAGAAGGTGCTGAATAATGATAATCTTCACAGGCAACAGATATAAAGATCAGAATCAATATAAAAAGGATCCTGTTCATTGGCTAATAAATATAATGCAAATATTCTGATAAAAGTTCCTTACTACGAGACACAACTTCCATAACAGTCACCTTTTTATTGCTTTTTAAGAAATAATTGTAGGATACTTTCCAATTATCTCTCCGGTCATAACATCAACATAGATAATATAATAAACCGGTTGTGGTATATTAATGCACCAGGCTAAATGGAGCTCTAACTGATCCTTTCCTTCGATAGGGACAACAACGAGACTGGTAGTACTTCTTTGAAGCGATTCTGTGGTAATTTCGACGTTATAAGGTCCACCCCAACCATAATGAGTTAGGATATTGTTTAAGAGATTTCTTTTGGCTTTCTCACTTGTAAAGTTTAGTTCCTTTGGGATGTAAATATTCGGAAACCAGTTGCCAATGCAATAATATACTTCCTTTCCTCTGATGTTAATCATAATTGATGTAAACAGCACCTCAATTGTATCGACTTTCTGAGATGAGGTAAGCAGGTGCCATCCCTTTTTCCCATCCCAGAATCCATTCATCCTTTCAACTACTCTGAATTCAAGCTTATTTATCTCGTTTACTCCTGTGTACTTTGAATTTTCGATAATAAACTCTTTTGCTATCTCTATTGCTTCCGGTCTGGATGTAGTGGTATCTACTGGTGGATCGGGTGCCATGGTAAGATCCTCAGCAAGATCGCAAAAACCATATTCGCCGATAGATGATCGCAGGTATAAATTCTGTTGCGCAAAATTCGATCTCAGACTGCTAAGCCGATCAGCCTCAACTTTTTTAATAATTGTCGGATAGTTAGGATCATTTTCTATCAGATAACTACTCTTCTCACAACAGTAGAATAGTACTATGAATGTCAGGAATATGAGCAGGCTATTCTTCACCGTAAAGTTATTTTTCCCCTCAATGTGATATCTCCTAACCAGATCCTATTGTTATCCTGGAACAGCTGATCTTTTGATACCTGATAGGCTAATCCAGGGAATTCAAACAATACATTATATTCTCCAGGATTTATGGGAGTTTCAATTGTATAATTGATTGTAAAGGATTTGGAGTCACCAGGTTTTATAGGTGACAGCCATTCAGGTTTCCAACTATTCCAGGGTTCAGGCTTCTGATGTACAATATTACTGGAAAAGACTTCATTATGATTCTGATCTCTGAGATACAATCCGTTGGTGAAGTAATGAAAAAGATTGAGCCCTGTTTTATTCAGATCAATGATCAATAGGTCAGTGAGATCGTGGTTTACAATTGTAAATCCAAAGGATAACTGAGTATCGTTTACCTTTACAAAGTCAATCGAACCTGATAGCCCTGAATGCAATAAACCATGCTCTTCCAACAGTTCAATAATTCTAGGACAATTTCTGACATCCGGTTTTTTATCAATCCATACTTCAATCCTGAGAGCATGATTTCCATACATACTTGGGGAGGGGATCATGGGTCCGGTGGGAATAAAACTTGAGTATCCGGGAACAAAGATCCCTGCATAGATGGTATCTCCTTTATCTAAAAAGGTAAATGAATCACTAAGCAGCTCGGTGAGCACATTATGCTCTTCTTTTAAATATAAGATATGTGTTGATGAGTCGTATAGTTGGATATCGTCAAATTTGAATTCTTTCCCTTTTCCGATCTTAAAGAAAACATCAGGACCAGTTCTACTATCGAATTTTTCACAACTGGTCAAGGTTAACAAAATCGTGATACCAATCAGAACTATCTTTTTCATGTGATTAGTCATTAAATATTATATACTTATTCAACTGTAGGATCGGAGAGTATCCCCATGAAAAGTATTGTCCCTGTTGATATCTCACGTATGAAATAAAGAAATGGACGGTCAAGAGTTATTGTTAAAGGGCCGCCTCCTGATATGCTATCAATCATTACTACAACAGTAGCAGCTGCAGCTTCTGTCCCTTCCTCGTTCGTTTCAATAAATGTTTGGTGCTCTACCCTGCTTATCATTAAACCTGAGTTACTGATATTACTGAAGTCAGCAGCTGCAGTAAAGGCAATACCCATTCCCATATTAATCAGGTCATCATTTAGAGTTCTTTTATAGTTGTATTTAAACCTTGGCATGCTCAGATCTACTTTCTGTGTATTGTTATCCAGAAGGTTTATCCATTCGTTCCATTTTGAGGGCGTCAGAGCCAATGCAACATCAGATGGAGAAATCCATTCATCAGGTAATATAACAAGCATTGAATAATTACCCTGACCATAGGGAATATCAACAATAGTTACATTACCCTCTTTTGAAGCTTTCAGGTTCTCTTCCTGATGCATCATGGGAACCATCCTAGGAGTTGATGGAGCGACATAAAATGTTTCTTCTTTTGTATCAGCTTTGTCAAACTGATTCCTCCACTTGCCGTTAAAGTACACGGCATTTATCAAAAGCATTGCAAGATCAGGTTCCAGAAAATTCAGCATGTCCGTTACTTTATCATGAGTCTTTTCTTCTATCCAACCGTTAACGATATCGACCGCTTCAGGATCTAATACGTTAATTTCACGCGCTTCGGCTTTATACCATGTCTCAAGAGATTTCATAAATGGTTCTTTAACCGTAATATGTTTTTCCACCCATACCGAATTGGCTATTTCCATTACTACGCGTTCATCTACGGGAACCATTTCGGTCATCAGCTTAAGGTAGGTGTCGTTTATCTGCTCAAGAGTTTTTCCATCAAGTCTAAGTGCCTTCTTCATTGCTTCAAAGGTCTCTCCTGCTGCACCATTTAGAGTCATTGACAGTGCACTGGTAATGCTAAAGGGAGATATCATTATATTATCGAGTCCTTTCGCATCATTAAGGATTGACTTGAACAGATCAAAAGCAAACCTGTTTGCTGAATCAATTACTTCTTTTTGATATACTTCTGTGGAAATGTTAACAGGATCTCCAGGATCAACGGGCTGATCCTTTGTACCACTTTTTTCACAGGAGGGCATTGCAGCCAATAAAACAAGCATGGTTGCAAGCAATCCAGATTTGAATATGTTTCTCATTATAAGGGTAGTTAGGTTATAATGATTATATCAAAAATTGTACCACCCACTTAAGTAAATGGACATATTATTATAATTATGAGTATTTGTAAAAGTGGGATACGTTGGCCACATTTGGCGGCTCAGTTTGCATTTTGCATAAATAACTAAGTAACAGGAAATTAACTCTTGTATTTGGTGGTCAATTTGATCCGGCCAATTGGGCTCAATGCAAGTGGCTTACCCGTTAATGACCAATAACTTAAAAGTCAATATCTTAAATCTCAAGATTCCGGGATTAAACCATACATTGAATTTGACAATACTATGCCCTTATAGAGATAAACTGGGTACAAATTGAAAAGCCCTGGCAAGTGCTGATTATCACCAGGGCTGGCATCGCTGCAATCCAATCATAATAATCGTGCCGAATAACTTTCTTCAAATTTAAAAACCTCCGGTCCAGAATAAAACATATTTGTATAATTATGATAATTATCTTAACTGATGCAAAAGCCGGACCTGTTGACCACATTCAGCCGGTCAGATGGCATTAATAATACTAATCTGAACATCAATGATTTAACTCCGGCCAGAGATGGTCAAAGATATACCGGCGAAAGGTGGTCAGGGCCACCGGCTTTTCCAATATACTAAATGGTTTTATTTTTGTATTGTTAGGCATTTTGATCAGTGTTCATCCCGATTTTTGTATTCACTTACAATTCTCTCAGCATCTCGCTCATAACCATCAGCTAAGACTCTCAACGTAGTGGCTAATCGCTGAAAGCCGCCATTTTCAACTTCTTCCGCTTTGCTTCGAAATTGAGCTGCCAGCTCTTTTTCTGGCATGCCAGTTGGATCAACCCAATGAACACCACGGGAGTTGAAAAGCCCTGTGCTGTATCCACTACGCATGTCTTCAACATCATGACTATTCAAAGCTTCAGCAATTGTCCGATGTATCCATAATCCGCCTGGGTCGCTGGGAGAGTGGACTAAAACCTCTCCAATTTTAATTAAAGCAACTTCCAAATGCCCAGTTTCCGTACATATAGCTTTTACAAGCTTAAGCCAGCCATTGAAATGCTCTACATTGAACGAACCATCCTCTTGCACTCCTGGAGGAATTTTCCATTCTCGAAGTAATCGGTAGGCATTTGTAGCAATAGCATTTGATTTTTCAGAAAGGTCTTTCTGTGGTTTGTTTTCTTTCTTTGAACGGTATATCAATCGAATCACCTCACAAAAGAACTCTGGATCGCTAGCCAATCTACTCTCTAGTAGCTTAGGTGCAGCCCCACTGTAGCGGTCAAGTATGGGGAGATATGCCCATTCGATCTTAAAAAGGCCCTCTTTCGAAACCATTGGATCTGACTGAAGAAATTTTATGAGCTCAACGATATGGTGCTGGTTCCGATCCATTGAGTTGGTTGGTTCTTTGGATGAAAGTGCTGCTAAAAGTACCCGAACACATTGATCCGGATTGATAGGTTGCTTAGAATAACGCATTATTCCCAAGCAGTCTATTGCCGCATAGGGCCTTCCATTTTCAATGAGTTTATCTATTGCCATATCAAGGTCACCCTTAGCCTGATAGGCGTTTGCATTAGTTCGAACCCAATATTCAGTCTGATATTCTCCAAGCCATTGAGCTGCTCGCTCCCAAGCCTCTCTCGTAAATGGTAACCAAGCCAAGAGTTGGCCAATCTGCTTAGTGGACCATTTTGATTTGTCAATGTTGTCGCACCAATCCCAACTGTTGATTTGATGCTTCCTCCAGATAAGACCACTTACTAAAGCTAAGTGTTTTTTGTCCTCTGAATCCAGAAGGCTAGGCAAAATAGCCTGTTCAATAACCTGATCTTCTATGGTTCCGAGTGAATACCCTACATTATTTGGGGCAGTAACGGTCTCAGCAAATCGGACTATGTTTTCGATGCCACCCCGTTGGAATATTTCTGCGATAGCAGTTTCACGACGCAAATTGAGCCTTCTCTGCTTTTCTTCCCAATTACCATCCTTTTCGTAGAGATCAAAATCTATATCAGAAAAGAGGCTCTGATATAGATTGAAAGGATTCGTTGGAGCTAACTTACTGGCAACATCCTCGATTCTAGTGACTACTGCATCAGAAAGAGCCCACTTTGCATCTGCAAATCGCCTTTGTTTGGATGTGAATTTAGACAGCTGATCCCAAATCAATGTCTGTTGCTCTTCAGGTAATTCGGCAATGGCTCGTGAAGATAAGATATCAATAAGTTGATCAAATGCAGGGTTTGGCAGATTATTTAAATGATCAATTAGCTCTGAAAGCTTGAATATATCAAGGCCTGCCGAATAAACAGCAAGCTCCGCATAAAAAGATACCTGTTGTCTATATTCCAGGTTTGTCACTCTTTTACCCCATGTATCGGGTATGGTCTTTCTCCAAACTGGTTTATAAGAGCCCAGTGATGATTGATGCTGGCCAGGCAACAACTGGATGATCAGCCTCCAACCGATATCTGGCAATTCTTTATTGAGTATCTTCACTGCCACCTTACGTTTTTCAATGGAGGCCAAAGTTTGTGGTAGCCAAGGAAGCAAAATGGTAGCAAGAGAATTGAAAGGACGATTGGTCCATCCACCCCCAGGATCGTGGCTTGCGAGATCACCAAGTACCACGCAAACGCGAACAAAATATGTTACTTCCCAAGCCAAATCCTCTAAAGCCCAAAGCAGCCCAGTCAAATAATTGCTGCCAGTAATACCCTGGCCTTCTTGTAAGAAAAGCTGATCAAACGGACAAGGGGTCATACTCAATGTACCTTCGACTGCATTCAGAAATTCGAGGGGTGCAGCTTCTGCCAAAGAGGGTAATAAATTATTCAAACTACCCCATAACACCCAGTCAGCATTATTGAAAATTTCACGAATCACCAGAACGGTGGTCACTTCAGCTTTACCTTGGGAACAATTATTAAATACTTGATGATAACAACCCAACATAGCTAAGCCATCAGCTATCCCTTTTCGAAGTTCTTGTGAGTATTTCAACCTTTTATTGCGTATATCGGCATTTACTCGCTTCTCAACGGGCAATTCGAACGACGGATCAGTCTCTTTCAGCACAGATATAGCGAGAATCTTAAAAGATTCGAGGTTTTGGTCAAGGACTCGTGAACCTAGTATGTTCCATAGCTCCAATCTATTGATGACTTTCCAATAGCCATTCTTAAGCGACAACGGACTATCTGATAGGTGTAATACCTCCCTCGCTTTCTGTATCCATTCATCATAGGTTATTCCAATTAGTTGAGTAAGTATCTCAACATCACCTTTGCTCTTATCATTCCAGCCACCAATAAGATTCGTAAGGGCCAAATATGTAGCGTCTTTATGATGTGTCCAGTCCGTTTTTACTATCTCTTGACCTGTTTTGAATTCATCAGGAATCTGAACCTCAGTCTTCTGCCTAAAAGTATCTACAAGATCTTCTGGTAGCATTTTAAGGGTAATAGTTCCTGAATTCTGATTCCATGTCTGAACAATATCCACAACTCTTGACCAGACCCACTCCGGAACTTGCTGTTGAAATTGGGAGATATGCGAATGTAATAGTGACAAGACAACACCAATTTCCTCTCCTAAGTCATAACCAAGCAGGTGGAAATGTTTTAGAAATGTATAAAGCTCTTCTTTTGATAACTCTGTACCGCCATTTGCTTTCTTCAGATGATGTTGAATCACTTCGAGTTTTTCACCACTCTTGGGCGGGCTGAAATTAGCTTGTTGAACATTCCGAAAAAATTCATCCGCACTTTTCGTATGTCTAGCCTGACTAAGTAGCCATTGCACGTTATGTTCATCTGTGGCACTCAGTGGTCCAGTAATCAGTGCTATGATATCATTGCCTTTTACAAAAACATCGGGATTGTTGTAATCATTCCATGCAGCTTGAATCACTTCACCAAACAGTGTACCGCCTTTTGTAATAGAAATGGTATGTTTTACCTGACCTAGAAGCTTGCGCCGTTCCTTGGTTTCACTTTTTTCGACGACTACAATAAAATCATCGGTATTAAAACCATCAATTTTACCTTGTAGTTTAATTTCAGCAATTGGCCAGCAAGGGAGACATGGGGCATAACCTCCTGTTAGCATTAGTGCGACAAATGAAGCCTGAACATGAGCCTCAAAATGCGCACCGCCACCTCCTGTTGAAAATGGGTTGCTCAGATTCTTTTTTGCCATAATTCAAAGTCCGTACCTTGCTTTAATGTCTAATCTAAAACCGTAGCTACAAATAATTAAAAGAAAATTAAATATTATCTGGATGAAAAAAAAGCGAATCTTCGGGAAATATTTTAACAGTCTATTATAAGCATCAGTAAATTGGATTCAACAATTTTTTTTGAAAGTAATCTTTTGGGGTTGTAAATTCAGAATTAACTTCCAAGTGAATGAACGAAAGAAATCTATCGTGGGGGTTGCAAAATCTATCGCAGGGTAGAAGAAAATGCTGAAGAGATATCAGAGGTAAACTTTGGGGTTTCCTTACCTTACCCATGCGATTAACCGCACAACGCGTTATTAATTAATTTCATTGTTATAATTTGTGATACGGTTTTGTTTGCGTTTTTCCTTTGCAAATAATTTCCTTTCTATAATCTCAAGTTGAACATTTAATACTGAATTGGCCAATCTGGTTAATGCTCTGGCAGTTTTAATATCTATAACTTTATTTTTTAAATCTTGATAAGTTCCTTCTAGGGTTTTTCTGAAATCAGATAGATCATTTTTATTAGTATTTTTCATTTTTATAAGCTCTGATTAATCGATTTATTTTAATTTGAATTCTTTTGCATTCTATTAACTCAGGATATGTTCTTATATCTGATGCTTTTAAATCCGTTTTAATTTGTAGTCTTTTATTATCAATCACTTTAGTTAACAGTTTAATTATATAGCTATCTGACAAGGCTTCCCTTTCTCGTTTTGCTAGTTCTCTTCTGCTTCCTTTTTTCGCTGGCATGATAATATGAGTATTAATTGAGAATCTTAATTTCTAATACAACGGAACAATGAATAAACTTAAAGAAACATTTAGGCTGGATTAATTGGTTTTTTTGTAAATTTGTAATACTGAATTGTTCTGTGCTATCATTATTATTATGGTTCAATTTCAAGATGATAAGTTGATTATAAATAAACTCAAAGAAGGAGATGTTTTATCATTTGATTCTATCTTCAAAAAATACAATAAAAAAGTTTACTACTTTGCTATAAGCTATTTAAAAAATAAAGAGGATGCTGATGATGTTGTTCAGGAAGTATTTATGAATCTCTGGAAATACAGAGATCAGATCAATGATTATTATGTTTTCAGCAAATATCTTTTTAAAATCACTTACAATGCAACCTGTAAAAAATTCCGTAAACAGGTATCAGATAAAAAGAAGTTGGAAGAGGTCCTCAAAAACGTAATCCAGGAAGACAACTCCACTATCCTTGAAATTGAATACAATAATTTACTTGAAACCACGAATTTGCTAATCGAAAAATTGCCTTCTCGGCAAAAAGAATTATTTCTTTTAAGTATAAAAGAACAACTAACCAAGGAACAAATCGCTCAACAACTGAATATTTCAAAAAAGACAGTGGATAATTATCTGACCATGGCAAAAACTCTCTTAAGAAAATCAATCTCTGATGGACACATATTATCTATTCTTTTCTTCTGGTTATTTATTAAATAATGCTAACCGATTATACTACAAGTTGATATAGTTTAGGGATAAGTCTTCAGCGTTTTAGTGGATCAAAATATTAAATCCTAACCTACTTCTACAGGACTTCCACCTTCCGCCTTAATAGTTACTACTTAGCTTCTTTTATTTAGTCTGATTATAAATTAACTTGTTGTTTGGGAAGATAGGCTCTCTGCTGGATATTATTGTCAGTTAGATTAGTTTTTTGATTAATGGTTTCCTGATTAGTTAGACAGTTAATTTCAATTGGTAGTTAGGTTAGGGTAGGCTATATGAAGCAGAAAGTTTATATCCTTTTAGTTTCATTACCTTTTAAAATTAAATTATGGAAAAGAAGAAAGAAAACATTGATATTAATATATTAATGAGGTACCTGAAAGAGGAGGCCATTTCAGAAGATTCAAATATTGTTAAACATTGGTTATCAAATTCTGATCTTGATCATGAATTATATGAAAAATCCCTCTGCTTTTGGGATGAAACTCCTTATGAACCTAATATTAAGGGATACAGCGGTGCTCATATTTTGGATCAGATACATCATAAAATCAAGATTGAAGAAGCAGTATTTTTAGACAAAACAAAACCTAAGATCCGCTTTTTTAATTATTTGACAAGGATCGCAGCTATATTATTTATACCGTTATTAGTTACCACTTTGCTCTATTGTTTTCAAAATAATTCAACCAAAAATTTACAATCCTACTCTGAAATTTATGCTCCATATGGTACAAGAACAAACTTTTACTTGCCAGATGGGTCAACAGGAAGGCTAAATGGCGGTTCATCTTTAAGATTCCCGACGCAGTTTAGAGGAAAAAGCAGAGATGTGCAACTTACGGGAGAAGCCTATTTTAATGTAACTCCAAATCCTCAAAAGGCTTTTATTGTATCAACTGGAAAAATTGATGTTAAGGTATTTGGAACTTCATTCAATGTTATTGCTTATGCGGATGAACAAACAACAGAAGTTACACTTGAGAGTGGGAAAGTTGAAGTATTTAAGAAAATAAATAACAGCATAGAAAGTCTGGGGTTATTAAATCCAGATGAGTCATTTATATATAATTCCCTGTCGGATTCAAGTGAGATTAATTCTGTAAACACAACAGAAAAGCTTTCATGGTTAGATGGTAAACTGACATTTAAATATGAACCATTTGAAGAGGTAGTACGAAAAATTAACAGATGGTATAATGTTAATATCGTAATTAAAGATGATGTGCTTAAAACCTATATTTACTATGGAACCTTCCAGGATGAAACCCTTGATGAGATTCTAAAGCTTCTTCAGATTACTGCCCCAATAAGATTCAAAGATCTTCCAAGGGAGAGAAAACAGGACGCAATATTCGAAAAAAGGAATATTGAGATATATTCTAAGATATAATTGAAAAACCCTTTTATTAATCTAAACTATTAAAGCCTATGACAAAAAAGGACCAAAAAATAAGGAAAGCGCTGTCACGCTCTCCTTATAATTCAGCAGTTTTTCCAATGCTAGTCAAAACAATGGTATTAATCCACTAAATCCAACGAATTTATGAAAAAATATTGGTCTCATGCAGGAGGTTATATAAAAAAAATATACTCCTGCAAAATCTTTGAGCTTATGAGAAACACTTTGTTGTTGATATTTATCGTGGTCTTTCAGGCTTCTGCCAATGACACTTATTCTCAAAATGCTAGACTCACTTTGAACTTAAATGATGTTACAATTGCTAAAGTTCTAGAGGAAATAGAAAATAATAGTGAATTTTATTTTCTCTTCAATGCAAAACTGATTGATGTAGAGAGGAAAGTCTCTATATCAATGGAAGATAAGAAAATATCCGAAATTCTCCCCTCTCTCTTTTCAGGGACGGATATACATTTTATGGCTTATGACAAGCAGATAATTCTTACTCCCAGTGATGTAACATTATTGTCTGCTAAAAGGCAGCAGCAAAAACAAATAACAGGGACTGTAACCGACAAGGAGGGGATACCAATTCCTGGTGTAAACGTTGTGGTTACAGGAACAACGCAGGGTACAATGACAGATATTGATGGTAAATACAACATTGAAGTTCCATCAGGATCCAGCAGCCTGACATTCTCCTTTGTGGGTATGGATTCTCAGGAGATCAGCGTTAAAAACTTAACTCAAATTGATGTAACAATGGTTGAGTCAGCTATTGGACTGGAAGAAGTTGTGGTAATTGGGTATGGAGTCCAAAATAAGAAAGACCTTACTGGTTCAATTGCTTCAGTAAGTGGAGATTTCGTTAGTGAAAAAAAATCAACCCAGGTTTCTCAGGCACTCGAGGGGACTATTTCCGGCGTGATGGTATTACGTAATGCAGCGGATGGGGTCATGGGATCATCTACCATCAGGATAAGGGGGATTACCACCATTGGAAATTCCAGCCCTTTAATTATTGTTGACGGTGTGCCTGTGAGCGATATAGACCAAGTTAACCCCAATGATATCGAAAACATTACCGTACTAAAAGACGCTGCTTCTGCCTCAATTTACGGTTCAAGAGCGGCCGCGGGTGTAATTTTAGTCACCACCAAACGTGCCAAAATCGACCAGGCTTCAGTGAATTATACTTTTGAAACGGGTTTTGACACGCCTACCCAGACTCCTGATTTTGGAGGAGCAGTCAGGTACATGAAAATGTGGAATGAAATGGTCTGGAATGATGGTGGAAACGGAGCCGATCAATATCCTACTTATGCCAAAGATCTAATTGACGGATACGCTGAAAAGCATGCTGCAGATCCTGATCAATATCCCGATGTGGACATGGTCGACATGTGTCTGACTAAATATGCACCGCACCAAGCCCACATGTTAAGCTTCACCGCGGGCTCAAAATTTGTAAAATCAATTGTTTCCATCAAGTATGAGAAGATTGGAGGTTTATTTGATAACAAAGACTTCAAACGGATTTTTGCCCGCACCTCCAATGATTTTACCATCAGTAAAATAATAGGAGGATCGTTCGACTTAAGCCTTAACCGTAACATAGACATTGATCCTACCTTTCAAGAAGGTGGTGTGTACAGTAACGCGGGCGTTTTAGCCGCTATCATTAGGCATCCTGCTATTTATCCTGTTATTTGGGCAGATGGGCGTGTAGCTCCAGGTAAACAAGGTGATAATACCTGGGGAGTTCTTAAATACGGTGGGAACCAAAAACATTCGAACAACCAGATCAGTAGTAAGTTTAGCATGGATTTGAAACCTCTTGATGGATTGATAATAACCGGAGCTCTTGCCCCTGTTTTTAATTTAAACGAAGGAAAAACCTATGCTAATACGGTGTATGCTTATTCGGCAACGGATCCTACTCAATTATTGAATTACCTTCAAAATTCCTTTGGGTATAGTAAATTGGTTGAAGACCGGAACTCCGATTACAGCCTTACTACTCAACTATTGATCAACTATATGAAAACCATTGGGAACAATGATTTTACTGCTCTGGCAGGTTATGAGAATTTTTATTTCAAAAGCGAATCGATTGGGGCTTCGCGCGATCAATATCTTTTCGATAACTATCCTTACCTTGATCTGGGGCCAAAAACTGTTATCGATAATTCCGGTTCAGCTTATGAAACAGCATACCGTTCCTATTTTGGTCGATTAACTTATAGTTATAAAAGCAAATATCTGTTGCAGGGCAATATCCGCTATGATGGCTCATCACGTTTTGCGGATGATTGCAGATGGGGTTTATTTCCTTCTATATCAGGAGGATGGATTCTGAGTGAAGAGTCATTTATGAAAGGCCAAAGTATTGTTAACTTTCTTAAGTTGCGTGCCTCCTGGGGAGCCTTGGGTAACGAACGGATTGGAAATTATCCGTATCTTGGAATCATTAGTTTTAGTAACGTTGCACTTTTCCAGAATCATGTGGCTGCGAGTCAGCAATCCGCTGCTCAGATTCAGTATGCTATTAATAATATTTCGTGGGAGAAGACAGAGTCGAGCGATATCGGTGTTGAGGCCAATTTTCTGAATAATCGTTTGCGGTTTACTGGTGATGTGTACTCTAAACAAACCAAAGATATGTTACTTGCCTTACAGATACCAATGTTTGTAGGTTTCAAAAATCCGGAACAAAATACCGGTAAAATGTCAACCAAAGGGATTGATCTTGATTTGAGTTGGATTGACAAAATCGGAGACCTCGAATACTCAGCATCGTTTAACCTTTCGCAATTTAAATCGAAGATGGGCGATCTGGGGGGAACCGAATTTATAGGAGACCAGGTGAAAATAGAAGGCAGTGATTTTAATGAGTGGTATGGTTACATCGCCGAAGGGATTTACCAAACACAGGAAGAGGTGGATAATTCACCCAAGTTAAATAATAATATAAGACCAGGGGATATAAAATACAGGGACGTTCACGGACCTGACGGAGTTCCAGATGGGATAATATCACCCGAATACGACCGGGTGCTGCTTGGAAGTTCACAGCCCCAATGGATTTATGGTGGCAGCATAAAACTGGGATACAAAGGAATTGATTTTTTGCTTGTTTTCCAGGGAATTGGCAAGCAACTAAGGAGTATGCATGATTTCGTACTTTATTGTGATAGCAGATTTGGAAACTTTCCAACTTATCTTGACGGAAAAATGTGGAGTACGTACAATACACCGGAGCAAAATCTCACTGCCACACTTCCGCGACTTACTTACAACAACCAGAGTTACAACCAATGTAATTCCAGTTCCATGTTGTTTAACGGGAGGTATTTCCGTATGAAAAACATTACGCTTGGATATACCATTCCGGAACGAATCTCCCAAAAGGTAATGATCAACAACCTTCGCATATTTGCCAGTGCATCCGATTTATTCAGCATCAGCAAATACCCCAAGGGATATGATCCCGAAGGGCTTGGTATTGTAGCCACAGTAATTGGTGGAATTTCGGTTACTTTTTAATGGGAATTCAATTATAAAACATATAAAAAATGAAAAAAATATTTTATATAATAATTGTAGGTTTATTATTCCTCGCTTCATGCGAAAATTCGCTTGATTTATACCCACTTTCGCAAGCCACATCTGAAACTTGGTATTCGAGTGAAACTGAAATTCAATTAGCTTTGAACGACCAATACGATCCGAGCTTTTGGACACAAGATGAAGACCTTGATAAAGGCAATGCTTACCTGTCCGATGATGGTATATTTCGAAATATTGCCACTCCAATAAAATTGGGTACAGTAACAAGTCAATGGGCGACATCGACAAACCTTTGGCAAAAGTGTTATGCGGCAATTGCTCTCGCAAACAGAGCGTTGCTTGCTCTAAACAGTAACGAAACGAAAGCACAAATACCGGAAGCAACCTTGGATAAATATATAGCTGAAGCCCGATTTTTCAGGGCAGCCCAGTATTCAAAACTGATTTGGCATTTTGGCGATGCTGTTTACCTTGATCATGTGGCTACGATAGATGAAGCTTTTACCATTGGACGCACCGATAAAAACGTCATTTTACAGAAAATTTACGAAGACTTCGATGCTGCAGTCAGTGCACTTCCCCTAAGTTATAGTGCTTCAGAAGTTAAGCGTGTAACAAAAGGTGCGGCGTATGCCCTTAAAGCCAGGGTAGCACTGTATATGGGCGATTTTGCAACTGCAGCTCAAGCTGCAAAAGCTTGTATAGACCTTGGAATATATCAGTTGTACCCTGACTATAGCACATTGTTTCTTTCAGCCACAAAAGATAACATTGAAGAAATTTTTGCATTGCCTATTTCCGTAGCACTTAGCATTGGAAATCACCCCGACTATCGTAATATTATAACTAGAAATGTTAGTGGATATGGAGCTTTTGACCCTGATTGGAATTTAATGAATTGTTACCTGTGTACCGATGGTTTGCCCATTGACGAGTCACCTCTTTACGATCCCAAAAATCCATGGAAAAACAGGGATCCACGATGCAAGGCTACAATAGTGGAAATCGGCACAGAACATTTAGGGTATATTTACGATCCTAACCCATATGCGATGACGGTATTGGAAGTGGCTACCGGCAAAATGGTAGAAAACCAGGATAATAGGGCAATTAAGCAACAAGCTTCTTATAATGGATTGGTCACTAAAAAAGGGGTTGATATGACTTATGTGGGAGTATCTCCTACATCCGAACCAGACCAGGTCATTATTCGCTATGCTGATGTATTAATAATGTATGCTGAAGCTAAAACTGAACTTGGGCAAATCGATCAATCAGTTTTTGATGCGGTGAATTCGGTAAGGGCTCGTGCATACAAAGTTCCGCTTGCAGCTACTACTTTGTATCCAGCCATAACATCGACCGATCAGACTAAATTGCGTCTGGCAATCCGCCTCGAAAGACGCATGGAGTTGGCAATGGAAGGTCTTCGTTACATGGATATTGTACGCTGGAGACTTGCATCAAAGGTGTTAACCAGACCAATCTACGGCCTGCTTGATCCGGCTATACTAAAAGCAAAAGTAGTTGATAAAGGTCTCTGGTTTTTTCCGGGAATTCCTGATATTGATGAAGACGGAGTATCGGATTTTAGCGCAATGGAAGCAGCCGGGACCATTAAAAAATTGGTAGTTTGTAATTGGAACGACCGTCAGTATTTATGGCCTATTCCAACTGCTGAAATCCAGATAAATCATAATATGAAGCAAAATCCAGGTTATTAATCGTTTAAAAATCTTTAAAAATAGAAACCTCACTATGTCACATGTACTATGACGTATTTATTTAAAGATAATTTCAAAATATTTACTAACTTAGCCGGAAAAACGGCTATGAATTATTACAAGGTAACTCTAACCCAAGATGAGCGGGATTATTTGATATCAATAACCAGGTCAGGGACTCACGGTGCCAAAAAGGTAATTCATGCGCTAATCTTGTTAAATGTTGACAGAGGTCAATATTCTATGAGCAATCAAACCAATGAAGATGTTAGTAAGATTCTTAAAATTGGCATGAGAACTATTGATAGGGTTAAAAGACGTTTTGTTGAAGAAGGGTTGGAAGCAGCTTTGAAAATGGCACCAACTTCGCGAATGTATGACAAATTAGTCGACGGTGACATGGAGGCCCACCTTGTTGCCCTTGCATGTGGAGAAGCGCCAGAGGGATATGCCCGGTGGTCACTGCGATTGCTGGCTGATAAAATGGTTGAACTACAATATGCGGATCAAATTTCATATGAAACTGTTCGAAGGACGCTAAAAAAAACGAACTTAAGCCTTGGAATCTAAATGGTTGGGTAATTCCACCCAACGGTAACAGTGAATTTGTAGCATGTATGGAAAATGTTTTGGATATATACAAGAAACCGTATGATCCCCTACATCCGGTCGTTTGCATGGATGAATCGCCTAAAAAGCTTATAGGAGAAACCCGTAAGCTGATACCAATGGAAAAGGGTAATGAGATAAAACATGATTACGAATATCAACGACTTGATGTGTGTAACATTTTCCTTGCCTGTGAACCTTTAGCCGGATTCCGGACAGTGAAAATTACAGAAAACAAATGCAAGGTTGATTGGGCAGAATTTGTCAAAGAAATCGCAGATACGTATTATCCAGATGTTCCTAAAATAACCTTGGTTATGGATAATCTTGGCACCCATACTCCCGGAGCATTATATGAAAGATTCGAGCCAGCAGAAGCAAAACGAATCTGGGATAGGTTTGAATTTGTCTATACGCCAAAACATGGCAGTTGGTTAAACATGGCAGAGATAGAGCTCAATGTTTTGAACAATCAATGCTTAGGAAGAAGAATCAGAGATATTAAAACTGTAAAAAAGGAGGTAGCTTCTTGGGAAGGTAACAGAAATAGATTGGACAAAAAGATACGCTGGCAATTTACAAGTTCTGACGCACGTGTAAAACTACATCGACTTTATCAGTCATACCATTGTTGACATGACACTAGTGTGCTACCATGATATTGATGGAATAAAAAATATGTTTTTCAATCTTTCTGAAGATAGCACTATTTATAGCGAAAGACGTATACAGATTACAACTATGAGCAGGTATGCATTAATGCAGAAAGTATTAAACTGATGATTGCCAGAAAAAGTAATTCCAAGCAACCTCATGAACCTTGGGAAAACTTTTTGATCGCCGATTCCAGAAAAAGAATCGAGACTACATTTAGTCAAATATCCAGTATGTTCTCTAAGCGTATTCATGCAGTAACTACTGATGGATTTTTGATGAAAGTCATTCTCTTTACCTTTGTATTTACTATAAATGAAAAATTTTTATAGGTAGCAACTTGAATTAAATAAATAAATAAATCAAATACGATTATGAAAAATTTAACTCGTCGCAAATTCATTTCCAGTTCTACTGTAGGAACATTAGGAGCTGCAGCAGGGCTATCAGTAGTTTCAAACTTTGATGCCATAGCTAAATCGGATTTAAAAGAAAAATCCAAATTATTCCATTTTTCAAGAGATATACCTGTTGGGGATGACTACGATATTGTGGTTGTCGGAAGTGGTCCAGCTGGAAGTGCAGCATCCATTTGTGCTGCAAGGTTAGGAGCCAAAGTTCTACTAATTGAGGCAACAGGCTGTATGGGAGGAATGGGTACTTCCGGTTTAGTGACTTCGTTTGGCCCCGTTGCTAACGGAGAACGTATGCTGGCATGCGGATTTTTAAAAGAACTGTTAGATACGATGTATAAAAGAGGCTTTTTAGCACCAAACGAGAGACCTGAAATATATCAAAAAGCTTATATGCGTTGGACTAGGTACAATCCCGAAGGCCTCAAACTTTTGTTGGACGAATTAGCAATTGATGCCGGAGTTGAAACCAGATTTTTTACCAAGGCAGTTGATGCAGATGTGGATAGTCAATCTAAACAGATAAATGGGATTTTAATTCATAACATCGAAGGATTTCAATATATAAAGGCGAAAAAGTACATCGATTGTACAGGGGATGCTTTCTTGGCAGATATTTGTGGTGCGGAGTGTCGGGAAGCAGGAAGAGATGTCCCTAATATCCAGCCTGCATCATTATGTGCAATATTCGCGAATTTTGATCCTGCCAAGATTACTTCATGGCAGGAAAAAATGTCTAGTATTCCTTTGGATGAAAAACACTTTACTCAACATGATAGACATTATGTGGGTACAGGTGGAATATTGGAAATTGGCAACAATATAGGATTTCATAATGGCGGGCATGTTTTTAACCTTAATGCCTTGAGTTGTAAAAGTTTAAGTGATGGGATTGTATTCGGTCGAAAAATTGCGAATGAATATGTAAATGCTTTTAAGAAACAAGTTCCAGGTTGTGAAAATATTGAAAATGTTATTACAGCTTCACTTATGGGGATTAGAGAATCGAGAAATATAAAGGGAGAGTATGAATTGACCGTCGAGGACTTCTTAGCCCGGCGGCAATTCCCGGACCAAATTGGCGTGAATAACAGGTATTGCGATGTTCATCCGTATACACCTTCGGACGAGAATATCACTAGATGGAGGGAGCTCAGGGATGAGTACAGACTCAAGCTTGGTGAATTCTTCGGTATTCCTTACAGCATACTTGTCCCAGTTGGATGGAGTAATCTATGGGTAGCCGGCCGATGTGTTTCCAGTGATACAATTGTTCACGGCTCTATCCGGTCACAAACTTGTGCCTCGATAATGGGACAAGCAGCGGGGACAGCGGCTGTTCAGTCGATTAAAACAGGACAACCTGCAAATGACTTAGATACTGAACAACTTGTTAAGACTTTAAGAAACGAAGGGGTATACTTGCCACAAAAAACTTTATCCTCCCAAATGACACGTTCTTAATTTATATCTGAGCTAGTAATGAAAAACTTAATAATAATTCTAATTAGCGGATTTCTTTGGTTTTCAGCATTCCACCTTCAACAAAAGGGGAATAGGAATTATTTTAAAAATGAATTTCATTTTGAAAAAATTAGCCGCATTGAACCAAGATTGGTTCAATTTGAAGATACTGTTCCAAATGATACAATCTATATTTGCTTTACTACCAATATATTTCCAAATGCTTATTTCAGAGAAATATTCACACCCGTTTGCATCGATGGTTTATGTTTACCTATCTCGGTAAATCTTTTTTGGTCTCCAGGTGGAGACTATTTAGGGTATTCTATAAAGGGAAATGGAATTTTTACTAAACTAAATCACATTCCATTTGACGAAGATGATTACTTACGCTTGCATTATTTGCTTGATGATCCACAATCATTATTAAAAGATTATAAGTTGACAGAGTTAGTCTCAGGTAATAAAGATTCTTTAAAAGTTGATGGAATAAGCGGGGCAACAATAACGGCTGTTGAAAATTATGTCATTAAAGGAGCTGTATATACTACTTATGGATTATGGCACTCAGTTTATGGTCCAAGTTATGACAGTATAAGAAAAATTACAATGGAATATTTATCAATTCCATTATTAAACAGCTTAATCAACAGCCCAAATATCGAGGATAATTTTTACGCACTTGATATCCTTAATAAATTTGAACCTAAAGTAACAATTCAGTTAATTCCCAAGCTTGAGGAATTTATTGAGTCCGATAATTTATCATTAAAAGAAAGATCGATAAATGTCTTAATATCTTCAGAAATCTCTGATTCACTAATTCAAGAAACACTTTTGAAAGTATTTAAGATAACCGATTTTTGGACAAAAAAAATACTATTAACTAAGCTTTATGACTATGATTATCTGCTACCTGACGTAGAAGTTAAGCTCACTTCTAATCTTTCACGAGAAAGTCCCTCAATTATTCAGGAAATTTATAAATTATTGAAAAAGCGGACTGATATTAGTTTAACTTCCAAAATGAAAATTGCTGATTTACTTGAGAATGATAACCAATTCATTGCCAAGATAACTTATAATTTCCTATCATCTTTGGATATTAATGAGAAAGTTATATTAGATAAAATGCATTCTTATACGATCAAAGTTGGTGAAAATAAAAAGTGAGTCTTGAAACTTTTTCACTTCAATTTAGCATGTTGTAGAGTTGAGTGGAAAAGCCGGTGGCCCTGACCACCTTTCGCCGGTATATCTTGACCATCTCTAGCCGGAGTTAAATCATTGATGTTCAGATTAGTATTATTAATGCCGTCTGACAGGCTGAATGTGGTCAACAGGTCCGGCTTTTGCAATAAGCAGCTTGTGAATCAGTCTTGTCCTCTCCAGTTATAACGAGATTGGTTCTCTTAATTTTACCTCAGGCGGTTGCAGCATTTCATCAACAAAACCTTCGCCACCATCTGAAATAGGGACTTCCCAAACATCAATATCTTTTAAAATACCCAATATCTCTTTTCCTATTGCGTTTGTTACATCAATTGAAGAAAGGCTTCCTTTGAATGAATCGGGTGCAATAACTATTTTTTGCATCGTTTGAAGGTATGTTTATACAATTTATTAGAAATTATTAGTTAAAAATTGATAAAATTAGCTGATATAAGGAATAGTTAAAAAATATTAATGATTTACCACATTGGCAAATTTTCCACTAATAAATGTTATATTAAGTGAACTTTTTCATCAGAAATGGAAATCTGTGCAAAATTCGGATTTCTGTATTTATTACGATATTCAAGCGGAGTTATGTTTTTAATGTTCTTAAACTGAATACTAAAATTCGTCAGGTTATTAAATCCAACCAAAAAACAAATTTGCGAAATATTCATATCCTCATTCTGAATGAGATATTTACAGGCATTACCAATCCTGATTTCATTTAATAATGTAATGAATGTTTTATTGGTTCTTTCTTTAAAATACCTGCAAAATGCAGTTGGGCTCATATTTGCAATGCCGGCAATCTGATCAAGTGTAATTTTCTTCGAGAAGTTTTCTAAAAGATAACTAAATATCTTATTTAACTTGTTAACATCTTTTTCATCAAAATTCATGTGGAATCCAGCGCTTGAAATAATTTTGTAATCTGCCTCAGTTGCAATAAAGCTCAACATTGCGATAAATTCTAATAAACGTTCAACTCCGGTTTTTTTTACCGTCCTGTACAATCGTCGTGCAACTTCTTTTTTTGAACTATCTTTAATTGCAAGTCCTCTTTTTGAGAATTCAAGTAATTCTTTAATATGAGTCAACTCTTTAAGATTAACAATACAAGTGTCAGCGAAATCTTTACAAAAGTATAATACAGTGGCTTTTGACTTTCTTTTTGAATTTTTATCATAATATTCCGGATAATTTCTGAATAAATGAGGAATATTAGAGCCTAAGAAGGTGATATCTCCATCCTTGAAGGTGCTTACATTATCTCCAACATAACGAGTTCCAAAACCTTTTTCAATAAGCATTATTTCAAATTGTGGATGATAATGCCATAAAGGGTAAAAATGGGCCTCATTAACTATTAAGACTTCAAAAACATCATTTATTCCGGTACTAATTTTTTTAAGTGAAGGTAGCATTAGTATTGTGTTGTTCGTGCAATAAATTTGTATTTAATTATAATCCAATAGATTATAGGCGTTATTTGTTTTATTGATTTCAAATCGCATTATTTTAATTAAAAATCGTGAATAAAGTAAAGACTGTTTTTGCTCAGTTGGCATCTATGGTTAGGCATTATAAGTTAGATAAATGTGTTTGAGATATCGAAAATACTTTTTACACATTAGATTCATCAATAATAAACCTACGTTTGAGAAAACACCAATAAATGAACTACTTACAAACTTTTCAAAGAACGATGAAATCAAAGATATCTATAATCAACTGAATTTGTCCAATTTATAACATAACATTAAAACAAAGGTATTATAAAAAGAATTTCAAATATAAATATTTACAAAAATAGACCAAATATTTAAAGAATAGGGTAATATATTTAAACAGAGTTCGATATTTGAGTAATAACTTTATTTTATTAATATGAATGATTACAGATAATGTGTTGTGCGTTTATGATGCCGAAGCATATTTGAGGTGAATTTGTGATGGACGTCTCTTCTAATATACTATTTATCAGTATTATTCATAGCATTTTTTTATTTTTAATAATTTTCCCCAACCGAACAATATATTATAGATATATTTTTATCAAAAAAAATTCATCCCAGAATTATTAGTAATGATTTGAACTGTGATAAAACATTGAGGAAGAAGACCTGAGAATGCGATGAGGCAGAAAAAAGATATTTAAAATTAAAAACAGCGTCTAAATGGTTAAAATTAAAAATTTCAGATGGTGGATCGTAGCCTTATTAATGCTTGCTACCGCATTAAATTATCTGGACAAGCAAAACCTGTCTGCTGTGATTACGGAATTACGCAAAGTAATTGCAATTGATAATGTTGCTTTTGGAAGGCTGGGCTTCATGTTTTTGCTGGCTTATGGACTAATGTATATGGGAGGTGGTAAAATTATCGACTGGGTAGGGCCAAAAATTGGCTTGCTAATAATGGTTATCTGGTGGTCAGGTGCCAATATTATGTGTGGGATGGTATCGGGATTAACAGGACTTTTAGTTGCCCGTTTTTTGTTGGGATTGGGTCAGGGCGGTGCTTTTCCAGGATGTGCCAAAGTGGTTTCTGAATGGTTCCCTCCAAAAGAAAGAGCATTCGCCTTCGGTTTGTTCAATACCGGATCTTCCATCGGAGCACTACTGGCACCTCTGTTGGCTTATTTTATCTTATTGTCCTTCTCATGGAGGTGGGTATTTATTTTAACCGGGTTGGCAGGTTTTGTATGGGCAGCTATCTGGTTCCTTTTTTACAATCATCCTGTAAAGAGTAAAATTATCACCTCTAAAGAATTATCATTGATAGCCGGATCAGGCAATTCAAGCGCAGAAAAAATACCGGTAGATTTTCATATAAAATGGGCAAAACTGTTTTCTTACAGGCAACTTTGGGGACTTTTATCTGCAAAATTTTTGGTTGATAGCGCCTTTTATTTTATCATCTTTTGGTTTCCTAAATACTTGGCCGATTCAAGAGGTCTTGACATTAAGGGAATTGGATATTATGCCTGGATACCTTATGCTTGCATGGGGGGAGGCAGTTTTATCGGGGGATGGTTTAGCAGCTTCCTCGTTAAAAGGAATATTTCCATCGACAAATCACGAAAAATATCATTGGGGATTGCGGCTGCCATGATGCCTGTTTCTTTGTTCATTACCAGTTCGCCACTAAGCCTAACAATTGTTTTCTTTAGTATTGCTATGTTTGGTCACCAGTTTTTTTCAACCATTATTCAGACAACCTGTACCGATCTTTTCCCTAAAAAAGTTGTAGGCTCAGTTTCGGGGCTCGCAGGTAGTTTTGGGAGTTTTGGAGCGATGTTGTTCAGCCTTCTGGCAGGGCAGATTATCCAAAACTTTGGATATACCCCTGTATTTGTCATGGTTGGTTTAATCCATCCTATCGCCTTTGTGCTGATTATGCTTTTGGTCAGGAATTTTGTTCAGGTTAAACCGTTATCTCAATAACTGATTTTGAAAATAATGAGAAATGGATTTCATTTGAAGCGTAAAAGGACCTTGATTTAAAAATACCTTTAATTTTGTTTAAATGAGTATGAATAAAATAGCAGTCGTTATTGCAGGGTCCTTTGCTCTTCCAAGTGCATTTGTTGTTTTCAGGGGTATTGAAGAGTCAATCAGAAAAGCAGCTAAACTAGGGTATGACGGAGTTGAACTGGCTTTGAAAAATGCAAATGAGATAAATAAAGTCAAACTTTCAGCATGGTTAAAGGAAACAAACTTAAAGGTTTCTTCTATTTCAACTGGCCAGATATATGCCGACTCCAAGTTGATGTTCACTCATCCAGATAAGCGGAAAAGAGAACAAGTTATTAAAATCTTTAGGGACATAATTGATCTTGCATCGGATTTTGGACAAATGGTTAATATCGGCAGAGTAAGAGGCACAATCAATAATAGCGACGGAGGAGACTCATCAGTAAACCTGTTTATTGAAACGGCCAGAATTTTATGCGATTATGCTTCTTGCAGACACGTTACTCTGGTGTTAGAACCTGTAAACAGATATGAGTTAAATTTTATTAATTCAGTTGAAGTAGGGGCAGTTATGCTAAATAAAGTCTCAAGATCAAACCTGAAACTTATGCCTGATGTTTTTCATATGAATATTGAAGATCCCAACATTAGTGATGAGCTTGTTAAATATATTGATCGGATTGGATATATTCATCTCGCTGATTCAAACAGACTTGCTCCCGGACTGGGACATATCGACTTCAAAAGTATATTTCAAAAATTAATTTCAGTAAATTATGATGGTTGGTTGTCAGTTGAGATATTACCTTTCCCTGATCCTGATACAGCGGCAAAACAGGCAATAAAATATATAAAATCTATGTTGATTACTTCTTGATTTTTCTGTTTAAAAAATGAATTTTATTAAATTGAAAGGAGATTACACTTATGTATAATGACTATAAATTAGTACTTGGAGTTGCTCCTGTACGAAGAGGAATTTCGTCAAACCGGAAAGGGGCCTTTACCTTAGAAGCAGCTATCGAAAATAAAAACAAAACATTGAATGCCATTGACCATCTGAAGGATGCAAATGTAGAGATCGTTAATATAGATTGGTTAAATGATGAAGGTATTATGTACGACTTTTCCCATGCCGATAAAATAGCACACCATTTTATTTCGGCTGGGGTAGATGCCATATTTATTCCTCATTGCAACTTTGGTTGCGAGGAGGCTGCCGGCAGACTAGTAAAACTTGTGCAAAAGCCTGTTTTACTATGGGGCCCAAGGGACGAAAAAATTGGCGAAGACGGTAGTCGGGCTACCGATACCCAATGTGGCTTATTTGCAAGCAGCCGTCTTATGATGCGATACGGTGTCCCCTATACATATATTGAGAACTGCCGGATATCGGACAAACCTTTTGAGGAGGGTTTCTCAGACTTCCTGTCAATAATCTCGATAGTTAAAACATTTCAAAACCTAAGGATAGGGCAAGTAAATACGCGACCGAAATTTTTCACCAGTGTTATGTACAACGAAAGCGAGTTAATGGAAAAATTCGGGATCGAAATTGTACCGATCAATATCGGCATTGTGAAACAAAGAATGGACGAAATTTTGAAAAACCAGGGAGCGTCTATCGAAAGTATTTCCTCTGTTTTATGTTGCAAGGTCGATTGTTCGGAACCAGGTAAAGAATGGATAAAAAAATTAGCCGCCCTGAAGCTTGCTTTCCAGGAGCTTGCTTCAACCTATCAATGCAATGCATTAGCTACCGAATGCTGGACAGTAATGCCCTATGTACTAGGTGTAATGCCATGCTTAGCTTTGGCTGAACTTACCGATGCCGGGCTTCCGGTAAGTTGCGAAACCGATGTAAACGGAGTTATTACCTCAATGCTTCTTACAGCTGCAGCTCGCGGTAAATCGCCTTCTTTTTTTGGTGAATTTACCATGCGTCATCCTGAAGACAACAACACAGAATTAATATGGCATTGTGGACCCTTCCCCTATTCTTTAAAAAAAGAAGACTATCAGGCAAAAATTTTACAGGAAAGACCCACCTGGGAAATAAAGGGAGGAGATATAACTATTGCCCGCTTTGACGGAGACAGGGGAAACTATAAATTATTCGGAGGACATGCTAAAGGAATTGACGGACCATCAAATACCGGTACTTATATCTGGGCGCAAGTTGATAACTGGCCAAAATGGGAGAAAAAATTTATTTATGGACCCTATATTCATCATGTATCATGTATCCATGGTAAATACGCTAATGTCCTGAAAGAAGCCTGCAAATATATACCTGGATTATCATTTGATAGTCCTGATAATTAAGATATCCGATGGTTAGAATTCCAACATTACTTTCATAATAAGAAATAGCTGAAACATTTTAGTCGGTTATTTTTATTATATACGGGCTTTCGGACGCAAAAGCAAATTGAAGAAGGTAGTGTTAAGAATTTTGTGTAAATGAATTGGTAGCTGCGTTAGGGACCCAACCGGTCAGGAGCCGGAAATCGAGCTCAAAGACCGGTTGGACAGAAAGAAAATGAATAATTGTAACCTAATTTGCAGCAACATGAGTGAAAATGAGTTATTTAAAATTCCAGAAGAAGCTCTAAAGAAGATAAAGACTCAAGAAGAGTTTGAGTCTTTTGTCCAGGAGCTTTACAAACAAGGCGTAGAAGCTCTTCTGAAGGCAGAGATCAATGAACATCTTGGGTATCTAAAACATGATCCATCCGGAAAGAACAGTGGGAACAGCCGTAATAGCTTCAGCAAAAAAACTTTAAAGACTAACCTTGGCGAGGTTCCACTTGATGTTCCCCGGGATCGCAACGCAATTTTCGATCCGATAGTTGTTCCGAAACACGAGCGCATGTCAGCCAAAATTGAACATGCTATTATAACGATGTACTCCAGGGGTATGACCACACGGGATATCGAAGACACAATCAAAGATATATACGGTGTTCAAGTAAGCGAAGGTTCAATATCTAACATTACCAGTGTAGTTTTGGAAGATATTAAGGAGTGGCAGCAACGACCTCTTGAACCAGTTTACTTCGTTGTCTGGATGGATGGTATCGTTGTTAAAGTACGTTAAAACGGGAAAGTACAGGGTAAAACCATTTATCTGATGATAGACCTTAAACAAAATGGCTTAAAGGAGGTTCTGGGCATGTGGATCAGCGAAACAGAGAGCGTCTCTTTCTGGCTTAATGTACTGACAGATATAAAAGCCAGGGGAGTTAAAGATATCCTGATTGCCAGCACGGATAACCTTACTGGAATAAGACAAGCGATTAATTCCGCCTTCCCCCAGACTATTACTCAATTGTGTGTGGTTCATCAGATCCGGAATAGCATTAAATATGTTGTATGGAAGGACCGCAAACTGTTCCTTTCTGATTTAAAGCATGCTTATGGGGCAATCAATAGAGAAATAGCTCTTGACGCGCTTGATGACTTCGCCAAAAAATGGGGTTCCAAATATGCGTATGCCATCAAGTCCTGGAGAGATAACTGGGATGAGCTTACTGCTTATTTTGATTACCCAATGGAGATCCGCAGGATTATCTATACAACAAATGCTATTGAAAGTCTTAATAGTTCTATCCGTAAATACACTAAAACAAAAACTGTTTTTCCGGATGACCAGGCTGCCTTAAAAGCAGTATATCTGGCCATTGCAAATATCGAGAAAAAATGGACCTACCCCGTCAGAGACTGGGGATCTGTTATTAATCAATTAATCATTAAATTTGAAGACAGATGTGGTGTTCTTTAAACCTGGCAGTTACCAGTTTACACAAAAAGTTTCACAGGCTCTTGAAGGATGAGTAAAGCTTCCAACATCGGGGTTTAATCGTCTATATATCAAAAAGTTTTTTTGCTCTTACAGTGATTTGCTCCGCACTTAATCCAAATACTTTCATTAAATCCCATGGTGCTCCTGATTCTCCAAAACGATCATTTATTCCAATCATATCCATAGTAAAAGATTTTGAAAATCGTTTACCTTGTGCAATAACTCCGGCAACAATATTTCCGAATCCCCCGACTTGTTGTTCTTCCACGGTCAACACCTTGCCGATCTCTTCGGCTGCCCTTAACAGACAATTTTTATCAATAGGCTTAAGGGTATGAATATTTATAACCCTGGTCTCAATATTATATTCTTGCTTGAGTATCCATGCTGCTCTCATTGCTTCTGCCACCATTGGACCGCACTCAACGATACATATATCTTCCTTCTCATCTTTATATTTACTGCTAAGGAAAATTTCAAATGCATCAACAAAATTATGTTGAACCTTACGGAAACGGATAATATTAGCTACTCCAAACTCAAATACTGTATCAGGCCTGGTTACTACCGGAGTTGCTTCCCGGCCGTATCGGATGTATCCCGGTCCATTAATTTTTGTTATAGCAAAAGTAGATTTCCCTGTTTCAATGGAATCACAAGGAACTTCAAGATTCATATTTGGCAAATAATACATTAATGGAATTTCTTCAAGAGCCTGATGCGTAGCTCCATCTGCTCCTACTGATATTCCACCATGAGCTCCTGCAATTTTAACATTGAAATTATTGTAGCAGCAAGTTGTACGAATCTGATCCCAGTTTCTACCTGAAACAAAAACACCATAAGATCCGATGAAAGACTTTTTACCCTCTTTTGCAAACCCCGCAGCTACAACTGTCATGTTTTGTTCAGCAATCCCCATGCTAAAAAAACGGGATTCCCTTTTCGAATGGTCTTTGTAAAAATTATCCATTTTAATTGAACTCGTAATATCTGCTCCAAATGCAACTATGCTATCATCCTCGCCTATTTTTTCCAATGCTTTCCCGAAGCCCATCCTGGTTGGATCCATGATTACTTTCATCATTTCTGTTTCATTCCACCAGTAGTTTTGTTTAAAGACAGGCATAATACTGTTAAGTTTTTGATCAACTCCTGCTTGGTACTCATCAGCAATATTAAGTAAACCATTTATTTTTTCTTTCGTAAAAATTGTATTTGACCCATCAAAAATATCCTGAACAGCTCTTTCAAGCGATTCATTGCCACAACGTCCATCTTTCGGAACGATGCCATGATATCCTATAACATTTTCAGCATACGAAACGCCCTTACCTTTCACTGTATGCGCAAGAATAACCACTGGTTTATTTCTCACTTTTTCTGCCAGAGTAAATGCTTCAATCAATCTTTCAATATCATTCCCATCTGTATGAATTACCTCCCATCCAAATGCTCTGTATTTATCCTCAAGAGGTTCAACATTCATCACTACCTCTGTTTTTCCATCTATTTGAAGTCCATTTAGATCAATGATTCCGACCAGATTATCCAACTGGTAATGACCTGCACTCATCACAGCTTCCCAAACTGAACCTTCCTGCTGTTCACCATCACCCATTATACAGAAAACGCGATAATCTTTATTATCTAATTTTGCTCTTAGTGCAGAACCTATTGCGACTCCCAGCCCCTGGCCTAATGATCCGCTGGAAAGTTCTATTCCAGGCAGTCTGAACTGATTTGGATGACCCTCAAATCCCGACCAAAGTTTTCTCAATTTAACTGTATCTTCAATCGGATAATATCCTGCCATCCCAAGTGCAACATACAGAGCAGGAGCTTTATGCCCCACTGACCAGAATACACGATCTCTATCATCCCATTTTGGATTGGCAGGGTCATGCTTAATTACTTTTAAATAAAGTACAGCAGCAATATCCATGATTGATAAAGTACCACCGGTATGACCTGATTCAGAAGCACATAGTGATATCATGTTATAAGCACGCATCTCCTTTGCTTTTTGAACCAGTTCTTCTACTGAAAAGTCACGGACTATTCGAGATGTTTTTGAATTAATTATAGGCATATTCCCTCCTTTAAATTTTTATAATAAGCCCCATGCTTCTTTGAAAACTCTGATTGAATTTGCCAATATTATGTTGCTGTTTTCTCCTGCCATGGGTTTAACTTCAAAACTGATAATCGGTTTGTCCCCGGAATTTGTACTCGCATCATTTTTCAACAATCCCAATTCAAATAGTAAAGAAAAGAATTCTCTGACCTGTTCTACATCATTTTCTCCACCGTCAACTCCGAATCGTGGGTGTTGATCCCCGTATGCCGGATGGCTCCTGTCTCTTAAAACACAATTACCAATATGAAAATGAGTGATGTACCCTGCACAATTTCTTAAAGCTGTATTAATCGGCTCATACTGTAACGGGAAGTGTGACAAATCCAATATTAATCCGAAATTGGAATATTTCTTTCGAACTTCTTTGGCAATCTCCGCTGCAATATCTGATTTCCCTATAAGGCATTTCTTATCGACATCGAAATCAAAAGTTTCCAATTCAAATTTAAGGTAATGCTTCTTACTATAACTACATAACTCCTCCAATGATTGGAGAAGTTTTTTTATCGCCGCTTTTTCAAACTCTTTCCCGGGATGAGGACCTGATAAAACAGCAACCCCTTTTGTACCCAAATAAGCAGCTTCATCAATACACTTTTTGATTTCATCAACGGCCTTTTTTCTCTCTTCTTCGATCAATGAATTAAGATTCAACTTGTTCGAAAGAAGAATCGGTTGTGCTCCATAAGCTGAGACCATATGGCTGCTCTCCAGCATCTTCTTTGCTTGTTCGCGTACTTTATCATCTTTAATACGAGTAATCTCAACAGCGGAAAAAAAATCGTTTGTTAAAATTTTTTCTAGTGTCTCGATGATTGGACCCTCTCCCTTCATAACCTCAGGGAAGGACATAAAATGAATAGTGCCGATATTTAAATACTTTCCCCACGATTCGATCATATTCTATCCTCCTGTTTATTTAACAATGTTAAAACACAACATAAACCATCGTTTACAAAATTAGATTATCTGGATTTAAATTTTTTATTAAATATTAGCATAGATTTCAAAATAATTAGCTTATATTCAAAAATACATTTAACCTGATTAATTCAAAACCTTAAAATTTTAATATAAAAATTGATTTTTACGCTTGTGTCTATTCTGATGGGATTCATAATTTAATTTTACAGATGAGATTTTTAATTTTTGTCTGGATTCTGCCGGAGAAATCTGCAAGCAGTATTAGTGATAATCAGATATTGCTTATTGGATAGTAAACAAAGAAAAAGTATAAAAACGATTACGATTAATATAAGTTGCTGATTCGGAAACAGGTCAAATCATCCCATAATTAACAAATAATTTCTTCTGGTCTCCTAAGACTATAAATAAATTGTTTAAGAATCGTTAGGAATAGAGACTTTCTTCAGAACGATTAGACAGAATCTCAAGATAAAAGCATTTATAGGAACCTCTTAGAATACTTTTTTAATCCAAATTTGGGCCTCACTAATTACTGCGTTGTTGTTGACTGTTCTGAAATCAAAGGACTTGTACAAATAGCACATATCAAACACGTTGGGATTTATCAGTTAAATTTATTCGTTAAAATTGATCTATTTGATTGTCTGAACCATCCATTTTTACAGGATAAAGCACCACCTGAACAAATCTGATCGGATTTGTTATAAGAACCTTGTTGCACATCGTTTTTAAAGTTCTAGTTTTTATATCTTAATTGCGTGCTTATCTGAATCAAAAATCAGGAATACTATTTAAATTGGATAGCACTGAATGAAATTAGATAATTAATTTACAATACTTGCTAATATATTAAAAACGGGATTTTGATAAGTAACTTACCTTTGAATCAGGTATAATTTATGCCTTTTTTCTTAACTCGTTAAGGGGGAAATGCATTGACAATTAATTTCAAATTAACCAACCAAAATCTTATGAAAGAAACAAGTTTATTTTGTTCCGATTTTCCGGACTTTAGATTTAAGCTTCTGATGAAATTATGCACATTGATACTTTTAATTTCATTTGCAGCAGCCGCTTTTAGTCCTCTTCAAGCGCAACAGCAAACGAGAGAAATCAGTGGAACCGTGACCGATTCGAAAGGACAACCTGTTATAGGTGCTTCGGTAGCAGTTCCTGGAACAACTATCGGTGTAAATACCGATGACAACGGAGTATTCCGGTTATCGGTTCCCGCTAATATAAAAACCATTTCTGTTTCATTTATAGGTATGAAACAGCAGGAGGTAGATATAGCCGATAAAACAACTGTAATTATACAGATGCTGGACGACACCGTGGGTTTGAGTGAAGTTGTGGTCATTGGTTATGGTACCCAGAAAAAAAGCGACATAACCGGCACGGTGGCATCACTAAACCAGGAAAGGCTTAAGAAAATTGTAGTCAGCGATATCACGCAGGTTCTTCAGGGTGCCCTTGCGGGAGTTTTTATCAATCAGAATAACGGAGGTGCAGTCCCAACGGATCAAACCATTTTGATCAGAGGAAGAAACTCAATCACCGCCAGTACCAGCCCCCTGATCGTTGTTGATGGTGTTTCTTATTCAGGATTACTCACCGATATTAATCCAAACGATATCAAATCATTAGAGGTTCTTAAGGATGCTTCGTCTGCAGCTATTTATGGTTCAAGAGGTTCTAATGGGGTTATCCTAATTACCACAAAGGGGGGTGAAGAAGGTAAAACGTCAATTTCGTACGATGGGTATTATTCAATACAAAATTATACAAATATTCCTCATATGATGAATGGCGAACAATTTTATCAATTAAAATTACTTTACGCTCCACAGTCAATTTTTCAATCGGAGATTGATGTTCATGAAAAAAATCCCAAAGGGACTGATTACTATAAGTTATCCATGAGACAGGGGTCAAGCCAGAACCATAACATTTCGGCTTCGGGAGGGACAAAAAATATGAGTTATTTTATCTCGGGAAACGCAGTTGAAACAAAGGGGTTGGCCAAAAACGACAACTACTTAAAAATATCAACCCGCATTAATGTTGAAGGTAAAGTAACAGACTGGTTAACTTTAGGGACGCGCACTTCATTAGCGTATATCGACCAGAGCGGAGCATCATCCACATTTAGAAATGCTTTTCAAATGAATCCATTAACAAATCCTTTTAAAGACGATGGCACTATCGCTATTTTTCCTTGGCCTGAAAACCAAGATTATACCGGTCCTTTGAGTCCATTATTATATGACGACTCAGACCTTTCATCCCAAGTTATTACAAATAACTTCGTAAATGTTAATATTCCTTTTATCAAAGGACTACAATATAAGATAAGCACCGGATACAAATTAAATAACTCTAATCATTACCAATATCAGGGACGCAACACACCGCAAGGATATAAAGTGCAGGGTTATATGACCGGAGATAATGAAAAATCTTATTTATTAAGTGTTGACAATATTTTAACGTATGACCGCGAGTTCGGGAAACATCATCTTTTCCTAACAGGCCTATACAGTTTTGAAGAAACGGCAAGTAATAGCTTCCACATTAGTGCACAAGGTTTCCCCAATGATGTTTTAACCTATTATGGGATTGCCCAAGCACTATATAAATATCCAGAACTTGACTTTAGCAAAACAGACTTGATTTCAGAGATGTTCCGGGCAAATTATGCGTATGCTGACCGGTACCTGTTTACATTTACAATTCGTCGCGATGGATATTCCGCATTTGGAGCCCAAGAAAAATATGGTTCGTTTCCGTCATTTGCTTTTGGGTGGAATATTGCTAATGAAAACTTTTTCCCCCTGAAAGATATAATTAATACTTTAAAACTAAGAGCTTCCTGGGGCAAAAACGGGAACCAAGCAATTAGCGCTTTCTCAACAGTTTCAAGATTAGGCCAAGCTGATAACGTTGCTGGCTCTACTAATGTATCTGGTTATTTTCCTTCAGTTTTGGGACAGGACGACCTTGGATGGGAAACTACTGCATCGACAAATATCGGTTTGGATTTCGGCATCCTTGAAAATAGGATAACTGGAGAAATAAATCATTATATTGCCAACACTTCTGACCTCCTGCTCGCAAGGTCCATTTCTCCTGTCAGCGGGTTTGAATCGATTACACAAAATATTGGCAAAACAAATAATAAAGGTCTGGAGATATCGATCAGCTCGAAAAATATTAACATGTCAAGTTTTACATGGATTACGGAAGGAAACATCTCATTTGTAAAGAACAAGATTGTTGCGTTGTATGGATTAAGGGATGCAGATGGTAAATTAACTGACGATTTAGCTAATAACTGGTTTATCGGGCACCCGATCAACGTTAATTATGATTTTGTTTTTGACGGCGTCTGGCAACTCGATGAAGCTGATGTAGCAGCTTCATACGGTTATCAACCCGGATACGCTAAACTAAAAGATTTTAATAAGGATGGTGTGATATCATCAGGTTCCGACAGGAAAATTATCGGACAGGTCGACCCGAAATTCACCTGGGGTTTAACAAACAACTTCTCCTATAAAAACTTCACCTTAAGTGTTTTCATCTATGGTGTAAACGGAGTAACAAAAAGGAATCTGTTAAGGTTTGACAACGTGGGGAAGGACGCTAGGTTAAATGATGTTGTTAAGGATTGGTGGACACCGACGAACCCATCCAATACTATGACATCTCCTTGTTACGAATCTTCGAGAATACCTTTTCAGTACTTTATTTACGAAGACGCGAGTTTTGCAAGACTTAAAGAACTTGCATTGTCCTACGATTTACCCGCAAAGTGGCTTGATCAGATTAAATTAAAAAGACTAAGAATATACTTTTCTGGTAGAAATCTTATAACTCTTACCAAATTTGGAGGTATAGACCCGGAATTTTCAACTGGTACTCCAGGATCTGGTGGTGCTCCCGCAATTATATCAAATACACCTCTTCAAAAAGAATATACTTTTGGACTAAACATCGGATTATAACTTAAAAATATATATATCATGAAGATTAAAATATTTAAATTTTCAGTCGTCCTGCTGATTATTTTTGTGGGATGTTCCAAGTCGCTTCTCGATGAACAGATTCCGAACCTCATTACAGCAGAATCGTTATTCAAAAGCTTGGATGGATTTGAAGCAGCTTTAAATGGATTATATAATCAAGTAAGACAGGAATGGAGTGGCGAACCTAATCAGGGCACTTATGGTGAAGTAAGTCTTGTCGCTACTGACATTATAACTACAAGTAACGGCTCTTCATTTGGATATACAGTTGAGAAATGGGGTACAGCTGTCAACTCTGACGATCCATATTTACTTCTGAATTTTACCTGGTTATATCAGGTTGTAAATGGAGCCAATACAATTATAAAACGTTCTGAAAACCCTGAAGTCAACTGGACAGGTAACGGTAAAGCAGCCGATGTCAACAAAAACAGAGTGATTGGTGAAGCAAAGGCAATACGGGCTTGGGCGTACCGCCATATTACTTATACCTTCGGCGACGTGCCGCTTGCTCTTGATGAATCAAAAGGTTCCACCATCAGAACCGATTGGGATAGAACTCCTGTAAGCATAGTGAGGGAACAAATGAGATCAGATTTGCTATTTGCTGAACAATATGTAACTGTTGAACCCAGCCTTCAGGGAAGGTTAACAAAGGGCGCCGTTCAAACTTACCTTGCGGAGCTATACCTGGCACTTAATAAACCTGATAGTGCCATTATTTTTGCAGAAAGAGTAATAAACGAGCCTTCGTACAAACTGATTACTGAAAGATACGGCATCAATAAAACAAAACCCGGAACTCCCTTTACTGATATGTTTATCGACGGTAACAGTAATCGTGAAGAAGGTAACACTGAGGCTCTGTGGGTTTTTCAGTATGAAAAAGGACTCTCCGGCACCGGTAATAGTTCGATAAAACGTAATGTAACCAGCCGTTATGATCAAAAGAGTATTAAAGGTAAATTGCCTTCTTCCACATCTGTTATTCCATTCCAATGTACGGTGGAGAGAGGTGGCTATGGTCGTGCAAGGCTAGCAATGACCAAATACGCTATAGACCTTTATGACATAAAGGACGACCGGGGTTCTAACTATGCAGTACGCAAGTATTTAATATTACAGGATGCCGCCACAAACAGTGATGGAGTACCAGCTGACAAATTGCCTTCAGGTTATGTATATGGTGATACAATCAAGTTTGACTGGTCTGTTGACTTTATTTTGCCTGATGCAGCAGCCATCAGATTTTTATGGCCATGGTGCCGAAAATTTGATTATGCAGACCCTCTGAATGTTAAGGGGGGCCCGATATACAAAGACCAGCCTTACATCAGGGCTGCGGATGCATACCTGCTCAAAGCAGAAGCTCAATTTAAAAAAGGAGATAATCCCGGGGCTGCAGCCACTATTAATATAATTCGCCAGAGGTCGAATGCTTCCGCAATTACCGGGGCCCAGGTCAACATTGATTTAATATTGGATGAGCGTGCTAGGGAACTTATTTTTGAGGAACATCGCCGGTATACACTTCTGAGGACCCATAAATGGTTGGAAAGAACCAGCCTTCATAATCCAAATAACGGAGGAAGTAAGATAACACCAAGGGATACAGTATTCCCAATTCCGCGAAAGGTTATTGATGCCAATCTAACAAAACCAATGACTCAAAATCCTGGTTATTAATAATAGTATGTAGGTTATTATATTAGTTAGTTAGTAAGGATTAGTTAGTAATCTGCCTCCCTGACAGGAGGCAGATTTTTTACAATGAATTAATATTTAAAAACTGAATGAAACAGGCATTTAATGGGAGAAATAAAAATTAGATAATTCACTGATTATAAACAAATGATTATTTTAAAAGTGACAACAGGTTTGATAAAATAACATGCTATTCCTCCAAAGATCTTTCCACCTGGAGAGATTATTAGTCAAGCACGAGTAAAGGGTGGAGTTCAATACTTTCTTCTCTCAGATCACGGGTTTACAAAAATAAGTTTTCCTTTCTGTTGATTTTTATCTTGTAAATACTTCTTCAATTAGAATGCGGGTTCTGTCATGATTCCTGAAAGGACTTGTCTTGATCTTGACAGGTTCTGCAGGTTGATTATCTTGGTATTTAGAAAGAAAAATCATTATGCTGCCTGATAATATTTATTTACCGGTATCTGATGATCAATACCCTGATGACAAAGTTGGTTATTGTAGTAATCAAAGTATTCCTTTAATCCCTGATAAAGTTCAAGTCCATCAGATGGCACTTTGATGTAAACATAATCGTACTTGACAGACCTCCAAAGTCTTTCAATGAAGATGTTATCAATAGCTCTGCCTTTGCCATCCATACTGATTTTAATCTCTTCCTTTTCAAGATATTCGATCCATTCATGGCAGGTAAATTGACTGCCCTGATCCGAATTTATGATTTCCGGTTTGCCATACCTGAGAATAGCTTCTTTGGTGACGTTAAGACTACATGCAGCATCAAGAGTGTTGGATACCACAACAGACAACATAACGGCTGTAAACGTCTATCATGGTTGTCAGATAAAGAAATCCCTTTGGCATTGGAATGTAGGTTATATAAATTGCCCATACCTGATTAGGTCTGACAATCTTAAGGTCTTTCAGCAAATATGGTCTGATATATTTTGCCTGGCCGAGCCGGTTCAGGTTCTTCTTGGGATAAATGGCTATCAAGCCCATTAACCTCAATAACTTGCGAATCCGTTTATGGTTAGCTATAATACCGAGATATCTTTCCCCCGTATGTCAACGCCATTTCACTCGACCGTGACCTCCATCGCAGCGACTGTATGGGGTTTGAGTGTATAAATGAAACTGGTACCTTCCGCAGAAATCGTTCCTTCCTTCGGGACTACCGTCTGTGGTGCAGATGCGGTGTTCATCGCCAGTGGAAAGTCCGCTCTGATTTCCGTAACCTTAATTGTCCTGATCTTCTTAATAGATTTTATGTCGAAGCGCAATTCATACTCCTGGCTTCTGCTGTTGCTGACTACCTTGATAACGATCAGGTTCTTCAATTCACCTCGTGTAGCAACAACATCCACAGCGGGGAAGCTGACATCGCTATTGGCATTAGCCTGAATTGATGGCATGTCTTTTGCAGCGATCTTAATCAGATACGGTTGGCGGAGTCTTGAGTACAAGGCATTCACGTGATACAGAGGACTGGTCCACGCTGTATGATTGTTGATCTGCACGAGGGCGCTCCTCAGCCATGTTCCAGTATAGTAGTCCACATTCACGCAGAGTTGGCATGGTGTGGCGATATCAAGGACGTTTGCCGCGCTAGCGCGCTCCATCACATGAAACAACTGTGCTGATTCAATCGCCTGGTTCATGTTCCCGGCCCCTAATGGTTTGGATTGCAGGTTCTTCTCCATTTCATTAGGTTGTTTTGTATTTTCGCCCATGGATGTATTGCATTGTGGGTTCCACTCTGTCAATGCGACTTTAACATCCCTTCCGCTGCACGATTGATCGATCAACTTTTTCATCGTGCTGATCGCCCCGGCCAGTCTATATGGCGTGCCTAAAAGCGCCTCATCGTAGTAACAGTGAACGCAAAGCTGATCAATAACGTCTTTTGTTTCCCTAACCACCTGGGCCGTAAACTCCGGTATGGCGCTAAAATACGACTGCACTTTGGTCTCCCCCATGATCAGCACCTTGATGGAAGGATCTTTTTTCTTCATCGCCTCAGCCCATTCCCTTGCGAGCTGTGGGTATTGGTTGGCTTCGAAACCCTTTTGTTTGGTCAGGATGGTGGGCTCGTTATCTATTACCCAATACTTCACCTGATAAGGATCTTTATGACCATTCCGTACTCTTTGAGATCCCCATTGCGTGTTCATTGCTCCGTTACAATACTCGATCCAGTCCAGCGTGTTCTGCAGACTATCCTTGATGTTTACGTTTACCATTGGTTCTGCTCTTACATCCTTGCAGAACTGCATATACTCGTCGGTGCCAAACGTATTCGGGTCCCACTCTCCCACTTGCCCTGTTACCCTTCTACCGTCTCCCACAGGCCTCATCTCGAAAGGTCCGATACCATTCTTCCAGTGGTGCCAGATTAGATAAGTCCCTCCAGGCCATCGGATAAAGGTAGGCTTTAATCCCTTGTACAATTCCACCATGTCAGCCCTTGTGCCATGTCCCTGGTAGGTGTCTGATGGGTAAATCTGAATCTGATCCACGCCCAAAACGACTGCCCCTCTGAGACCGAGAACGAATGCTGCATCCTTACATTCAGCATTCGGCCGAAGGACAAACTCGAACCTGCGCCACGTCTCATCCGCCACTTTGCCCAGATCCTGGGAGGCTAACTCCTCACCTGTATTCGACAAAAGTGCCACACGAATAGATTCTGCTTTATTTCCACGAAGGAAAACAAATCCCTTGTAATCTACGCCGCGTTTGACATAAAGACCCTTCTGAGAGAGCCGAACCTCACCGCCAGCAAACTTCGGGATGTTTATCTGCTGCGAGAATCCGGCATTGAAAGGCTTCTGGTCGTCAAGCTTTCCGTCAAATTGGTTCCCTGTATCTGTAGAAGTCAGTTCCCATCCCTGGGCTACGCTGGGGTATTTCTTATCTCGATCGAGTTCAAATCCTCCGTTGTCGATTAACTGCGCCCACAAACCAAGATGTACGCTCCAGTAGGCTTGCTCGACCATCTGTCCATATATAAAAGGACTAACAGACCCAATTTTCTTATCCGCATCAATTGTGAATTTAATGGGATTAGCTTGCCCCTTTCCAACACCTTTCTTTACGTCGTTTGGTGTGGTTTGTACTAAAGGGTTGTCATCGGTCCTTTGCAATGACTGCGCTGGCTCTGCTCCGGCCCATAATAGGAATAACGATATCAGGGCAGTCATCACAGACATTTTCCCTAGTTTAGTCCTGGTTTCAGTGTTAACGGTTTTTAAAGTATCCATATTGATCAGAATTTAGTGTAAGTTTGTGATTCGGCAGCTTTGTATTCCTATCTTCACTTTAACGGTTGTATTATCCTCTGATTAATTTCATTGCTTTATCTATTATTGCCTGTTTTGAAATACCATACTTATGAAGAAGTTCCATATAGGGGCCTGTTTCAGTGAAGGTATCAGATACACCGATAAAGTCTATTTTTACAGGATGGTTTTTCATTAAAGTTTCAGCAACTGCACTACCCATACCTCCAATTATTGTATGTTCTTCAACGGTGAGAATGCGACCTGTTTTTCGAACTGAATTCACTAATGTTTCTGTATCGAGTGGCTTAATAGTTGAGACATTCAGTATTTCAACAGAAATACCAGCTGATTTGAGATCGTTTGCAGCCTCCATTGCAGCAGAAATGGGAACCCCGCATACTGCAATTGTAATATCACTTCCTTCCTGAATTTTCCTGATTTTTCCGAACTTAAATGGTTCATCTCTTTCAAAGAGAAGAGGAGTCGGATTCCGGCAGATTCTTATATATGAAGGTCCGTCAAAACGTATCATTTGCTCCACTGCCTGTGTCAGTTCGATAGCGTCAGCGGGAACAATAACATTGAGATTTGGCATGGCCCGCATTACAGCAATATCAATGATAGACTGGTGACTGGCTCCATCGAATGAATCGGAAAGCCCGGCATATCCGCCAGCCAGGATTACAGGCAAATTATTGTAGCAAATTATATTTCTGATTTGTTCGGCACCTTTTAATGTCAGAAAGATTGCGAAAGCGCTTGCAACAGGACGAAAACCACACATCGCCATTCCACCCGCAATATCAACCATATTAGCCTCAGCAACTCCCACATTAAAGAAGCGCTTCGGGTATTTCATCCCAAAATGTACGGTTTGCGTACTTGAGGATACATCGGCATCTAGTACCACTAATTCGGGACATTCACTTCCTAATTTCACAAGGACCGCCCCAAGTGCTTGGCGCATTGATATTTGTTTAAGATAATTCATTTTTAAACTTCAATAATGTTTCTGATAGTTCAATTATACCTAAACTGAAGGATTTATCATCTATGGTACCGCCATGCCATTTATAGTTATCTTCCATAAAAGATACCCCTTTACCTTTATGGGTCTTGTAAATTATAACACATGGTTTTCCCTGATTTTGTTTTGCCCATTCCAAAGATTTAATAATTTCCATAACATTATGTCCGTCATATACTTTCCCGGCAACATTGAGGTTAAATGCTCTGAATTTGTCAGATAAAGGGTCCAAAGGCATTATCTCTGAACAAGGCCCGTCAAGCTGAACTTTGTTATAATCCACCATAATAACAAATCGGGGGGGCTTAAACTTCGCTGTTGACATAATCCCTTCCCAGCTTTCACCTTCATTAAGACAGCCATCTCCGACAATAACAAAGGTCCAATAATCTTTTTTTTGTAGACGGGCAGCCAGAGCCATCCCAAGACCAACAGATATCCCATGTCCCAGGGGTCCTGAAGACATATCTACTCCCGCTGTCTTGTTCATACATGGATGTCCCTGTAAATGGCTGTTTAATTTTCTGAAAGTGGATAGTTCTTCAACAGGGAAAAAGCCTTTTTTTGCCAAAATGTTGTACAACATTGGAGCTGCATGGCCTTTACTCAAGATTAACCGGTCTCTGTCAGGATTTTTTGGATTTTCAGGATTCGTTTTCATAAAATGTAAGTAGAGTGTTGAAAGTATCTCTGCTATTGAAGAAGATCCTCCCCAATGACCATTGCCTTGTTTATGAAGCATTTTGAAAACATCAATTCTGCATTGCTGGGCAAAATACTGGATTTTAATTGATTCCAATAATAAATCTGCTTCACCTTCAATATTCCTGTAAGGATTTCCTTTGAAGTTTTTCATACGTTATCAAATTCATTTTTCATACCTTTATTCTTTCCTGTCTGTTTCTCAATTAATAAAATAGAATTGTATGATCTTATAAATTCATTTGTTTTATTTGGTCGAGTCTATTAAAACAAACTATCAGATTATATTATCTTTTACATTTTTAAATTCATGAACAAGTAAATGGATAATTGCTTAAGATAGAGAAAATCAAGTTCTATTTGTTTGCAATATTCATTAAATATGTCCTGTAGAGTCAAAATATTTTATCAAAGGTAGAAATCCGGAATGGTAATACATTTTAAATAAATTATCTTATATGTTAAATATTAAACTAAAAATATAGCTATTCCCTTTCTGCTACAAAACAAAATTAGGCATTTTTCAAATTTAGAATGCTCCGGTTTGAGCTTTGTACATTGCCTGGTTTTTGCGATAAGAATCTATCCTAAATTTATCAGATTCCGTAAATCTTCTTCAAAATATTTCGACTTTTGTCCCGGCAGCTCCACCCAACTCCACATTATGAACCCGACAAACCAGTCGGGTTCATTATTTATGACCCTCAAAACGCTCATATTCAACACTTACAGTGGTGGCGTCATTGTCGCAAACACTCCCCGAAAATGCCGACTGCCTTATAAGTATTGAAAATTAGCGTTTTGCGCAGGGTAAGTTATGCAGTTGCTGCTTAAATACTACCATTTACTTATCTGGAGAATTAACCTATTGTTTTTAAAAAAGTGACAAATTTTGGGGTAGTACACCAGGGATTTTGCAAATCCTGTATTTATTTAATTATTTTTCCTTCTTAAA